>Ga0210017_1001083_pt1 | contig 23679 bp, 20 predicted proteins | sample CryGeyCG2014_020_FD_183966 | JGI IMG/M metagenome (GOLD analysis project Ga0210017, IMG submission 183966) | Groundwater microbial communities from aquifer - Crystal Geyser CG08_land_8/20/14_0.20 (SPAdes) (version 2) | ecosystem: Environmental > Aquatic > Deep subsurface > Groundwater | place... | reverse complement strand
GGTCGATCACCTTGATCCCGGTTTCCAGCAGGTCAACCGAGGGAGACAGCTCGTCGAATTTGGGGGCGGCTTGGTGGATGGCGCGCTTTTCGTCGCACTTGATCTCGCCGGCTTCATCAATCGGGCGGCCCAGCACGTCCATGATGCGGCCCAGTGTGCCGGTACCGACCGGCACCTGGATCGCCTGACCGGTCGCATTCACTGCCATGCCGCGACGCAGACCGTCGGAAGAGCCCATCGCAATGGTGCGCACCACCCCGTCGCCCAGTTGTTGCTCGACCTCGAAGGTCAGGCCCACTTCGGCGGTAGAGTTGCCGGCGTCTGCCAATGTCAGCGCTTCGTAAATCTTGGGCATCTTGTCGCGCGGAAATTCGATGTCAACCACCGCGCCGATACACTGAACAATCTTTCCTTGACTCATTTTAAGATTCCCCGTCTAAATTAATTCTGAAATTCTTTGCCAAAACCACTCACTCCAGTGCCGCCGCGTTTGAAGATTTGGTCTCCGCCAACATTCGCTGCGCTCATGTTAGTTACGCCCAATCATTCCAGCGCCGCCGCGCCGCCAACGATTTCGGAGATCTCTTTGGTGATGGCTGCCTGACGTGCTTTGTTGTACACCAGTTTGAGCTCGCTGATGACGCTCTTCGCATTGTCAGACGCAGCTTTCATTGCCACCATGCGCGAACTCTGTTCGGCGGCAATATTCTCCACCACCGCCTGGTACACCAGTGACTCGACGTAGCGCATCAGCAATTCGTCAATGACCTTCTTCGCATCCGGCTCGTAGATGTAGTCCCACGTTGCGTCGCTGTTGCCGAACTTTTCGCCACTCAACGGCAACAACTGTTCAACGCGCGGTTCCTGGCGCATGGTGTTGATGAAGTGGTTGTAGCTCAAATAGATGGCGTCGATCTCGCCCGCCACGTAAGCATCCAGCATCGCCTTCACGGTGCCAATCAGTTTTTCGGCATGAGGCGTGTCGCCCAATCCGATCATGTGCGAACGTACCTTGGCCCCGATCCGGTTCATGAATCCGAATCCCTTGTTGCCGATCGGGCATACCAGAAGTCCCTTGCCCTCGCCTTCCCAGTTCTTCATCTCGTTCACGGCCAGGCGCAGCAAATTGGTGTTCAAACCACCGCACAGCCCCTTGTCCGAGGTGACCACGATCAGGCCAACATTGCTGATTTTCTCGCGCTTGGCCAGAAATGCATGTTTGTATTCCGGGTTGGCGCGCGACAGATGCCCCGCCACGTTGCGAATCTTTTCGGCATAGGGGCGGGCGGCACGCATGCGTTCCTGCGCCTTGCGCATCTTCGCCGCTGCCACCATTTCCATCGCACGCGTGATCTTGCGCGTGTTTTCCACGCTCTTGATCTTGGTGCGAATCTCTTTACTGCCGGCCATAACTCACCTCGCCTTAATAAACTGCAGTTGCCTTGAACGAATCAATCGCCGCAACCAGCAGTTTTTCGTTGTCTGCCGACAGATCCTTGGTGGTTTCAATCGCGTCCATCAGTTCCTTGTTTTTGGACCCCAGTTGGGCATGCAGCGCCGCTTCGAAAGCCAGCACCTTGGGCACTTCGATATCGTCGAAATAGCCCTTGTTGACGGCAAACAGGGTTGCCGCCATTTTGGACACCGACAACGGCGCGTACTGCAACTGCTTCATCAGTTCGGTCACGATCTTGCCGCGCTCGAGTTGTTTGCGCGTGGCTTCATCCAGATCGGAAGCGAACTGCGCGAACGCCGCCAATTCACGATACTGGGCCAGCGCCAGACGCACACCGCCACCCAGCTTCTTGATGACCTTGGTCTGCGCTGCACCACCGACGCGGGACACTGATACACCGGCGTTGATTGCGGGACGGATACCGGCGTTGAACAGGTCGGCTTCCAGGAAGATCTGACCGTCGGTAATGGAGATCACGTTGGTCGGCACGAAGGCGGACACATCACCCGCCTGGGTTTCGATGATCGGCAATGCAGTCAGCGAACCGGTCTTGCCCTTGACGGCACCGTTGGTGAACTTCTCGACGAATTCTGCGTTGACGCGGGCGGCACGCTCCAACAGACGCGAGTGCAGATAGAACACGTCGCCGGGGTAAGCTTCACGGCCGGGCGGACGGCGCAACAGCAGGGAGATCTGACGATATGCCCAAGCTTGCTTGGTCAGGTCGTCATAAACGATCAATGCATCTTCGCCGCGGTCGCGGAAATATTCCCCCATAGTGCAACCTGCATAGGGTGCGAGGAACTGCATCGCGGCGGAATCGGAGGCGGTCGCTGCGACCACGATGGTGTATTCCATCGCGCCGTGCTCTTCCAGTTTGCGCACCACGTTGGCAACAGTCGACGCTTTCTGACCGATGGCGACATAGATACAGGTCATGTTCTGACCCTTTTGGTTGATGATTGCATCTACCGCAACCGCAGTCTTGCCGGTCTGACGGTCGCCGATGATCAGTTCACGCTGGCCGCGCCCGACGGGAACCATGGCGTCGATGGACTTCAGGCCGGTTTGCACGGGCTGGTCAACGGATTTGCGCGCGATGACGCCCGGCGCAACCTTTTCGATCTTGTCCGTCATCTTGGTGTTGACCGGGCCTTTGCCGTCGATCGGCTGTCCCAGCGCGTTGACGACACGACCGCGCAGCTCGGGGCCAACCGGCACTTCCAGGATGCGGCCGGTGCACTTGACCGTATCGCCTTCGGTGATGTGTTCGTATTCGCCCAGAATCACGGCGCCAACCGAATCGCGCTCGAGGTTCAGTGCAAGACCAAAGGTGTTGCCGGGAAATTCGAGCATTTCGCCCTGCATCACATCGGACAAACCGTGTACGCGGACGATACCGTCGGTCACGCTGACCACGGTGCCCTCGGTGCGTGCCTGGGTCAGCGCTTCGAAGTTTTCGATCCGGCTGCGAATCAGGTTGCTAATTTCGGAAGGGTTGAGCTTCATCTGGATTTCCTCATTCTTGATAATTCTTGATCAGGCCAGGGCATTCGCCATTTCAGCAAGGCGGGTCAACGCGGAACCGTCGATCACCTTGTCTCCGGCGCGGATCACCACGCCACCCAGTAATTCTTTTTTAACATTGCAAGTCAGTTTGATCTCTCGCGCCAGACGTTTTTTCAGCGAGGCTGCAATCTTGTCCTGTTGCGCGGCGCTTAACTCGAATGCCGAATCCACCACCACGTTGACCGATTTTTCCGCTTCAGCCTTGCGCGCCTCAAATAATTCGGCGATTTCCGGTAGCACCAACAGGCGGCGGTTGTCGGCAACGATGCGCACAAAATTCCTCTGTTGCTCGCTCGCCGAGGTTCCCAGCAAGGCATCCATCAGCCCGGCTATTTGTACAGCGGGAACACGCGGGTTGCTCACTGCAGCTTGCACTTCTGGATGATTCACGGCTTGCGCCAAAGACAGCAGCATCTCCGACCACGCCCGCAAGGCATTCAGTTTTTGCGCCTCGTCAAATGCTGCCTGCGCATAGGGTCGGGCGATGGTTATGGCTTCTGACATGGTATTTAGATTTCCGCTACAAGTTTGTCGAGCAGATCATTATGTGCTTTCGCATCAATCTCGCGCGCCAAAATCTTGCCAGCCCCGGCCAAAGCAATCGCCGACACCTGGGTGCGCAACTGTTCTTTGGCGCGGAATACTTCCTGGTCGATCTCGGCTTTGGCGCCGGCGATAATCCGCTCTCCCTCAACTTTGGCTTGTGTCTTGGCTTCTTCTACCAGCTCACTTGCGCGCTTTTCGCTGTTGCCGATGATGTCACCCGCCTTTTCCTTGGCTTCGCGCAGGATTTCGGCAGAGCGTTTGGACGCCAACTCAAGATCCTGCTTGGCGCGCTCGGCATCCGCCAAGCCGTCGGCGATCTGCTTTTTGCGCGCGTCAAGGGCGGCCACGATGGGCGTCCAGACGAACTTCATGCAGAACCACACGAACAGCGCGAACATGATGGTCTGGGCGAGAAGAGTTGCATTGATATTCATGCAAGCTTCCTTTCTAAATTATGCGTTTCGCGTTTGCGAGGATTAACCCACCACGGCGAACAGAACGTACATGGCGATACCGACGGCAATCATCGGAACCGCATCGACCAGGCCCATCACCACGAAGAATTGGGTGCGCAACATCGGAATCAATTCCGGTTGACGCGCAGCGCCTTCGAGGAAGCGACCGCCGAGAATACCAATACCAACGGCTGCGCCGAGTGCGCCCAGGCCCATCATCAGTGCGCCAGCGATGTACAGCAGTGCATTTGCCATTTCCATTTTTTATTTCTCCTGTTGATAAAAGTTAAAGTTGATGAAACCGAAATTTTAGTGGTGTTCCTGATGCGCCATATCCAGATAGACAACGGTCAGGGTCATGAAAATGAACGCCTGCAATGTGATGATCAGGATGTGGAAGATTGCCCAACCCAGCGAAAGCAACAGCTGCGAGCCAAACAGGGTGACTCCCGCCACGGAGGCGCCCGCCCACGCACCGCCCATCAGCGCGATCAGGATGAAGATCATTTCGCCGGCGTACATATTGCCGAACAGACGCAGGGCCAGCGAGATCGGCTTGGCAATCAGGTTGACGCCCTCCAGCAACAGATTAACCGGCATTCCCCACTTACCAAACGGCTGCAGGGTCAGTTCGCCGAGGAATCCGCCAACCCCTTTCATCTTGACGCTGTAGTACAGCACCAGAATGAATACGCCAATTGCCAGACCGAAGGTGGCATTGGGATCGGTGGAAGGAACGACTTTGAAAAATGGGACGCCGATCGCGCTCATCAACAGCGGCACATAATCGATCGGGATCAAGTCCATCAGGTTCATGGCAAAGACCCAGAAGAAAATGGTCAGCGCCAGCGGGGCAACCATATTGTTCTTGCCGGTAAAGGAACCGCGCACGCTGCTGTCAACGAATTCAATCGCCCACTCGCAAAAGTTTTGCAGTCCGCCCGGGGTGCCGCTGACCACGCTTTTGGCCACACGGCGAAACATGAACAAGAAAATCGCCCCCAGCAGGAGCGACATGATGAATGTATCCAGATTGAGCGCCCAGAAACCCATTTCTTTGGCCTCTGCTGCAGTGTGTGCGATACCCCAGGATCCGTCGGGCAATTGCCCATAAGTGAGATTTTGCAGGTGGTGTTTGATGTATTCCGCTGAGGTATGAGCTTCGCTGGACATATTTCTTTATTTTATTCGCAATTGTAAATACAGGCGGGCAAGTATCATCACTGCCTGGCCCGCCACAAATCCACTCAAGACTGCCAACGGCCTGTGGCTAACCGTCATCAGCAATCCAAGCATTAACATCACCAGCAGAAACCGCTCTGCGGCAAAAAAAAACAGAAGCCGTAATTGAAGCTGTGCGTTGCGGAGTGCCTGACTGTTTGCGCGTTTCATTCTCCACGCGATCAGCAAGCTATTGAATATTGAAACCCCTCCCCCACACCACACCGCTATCGATTCTTGCGGCGCTGCCCCGTAGCCCAGATAACCTGCCGCGATTGCGCTTACGGCCACAAGTTGAAGAGTGATCAACTGGCGTTTTTTTTCTTTTTCTTGTGCTGGCACTACATCAGGCGGCGGGATGATAGCGGCGTTCTCGCGGGGTGTCAAACACCTGTGGCCGGCCTTATGCCCCTGCAACATGGTGTTCAGGCCTTGATCAACTTGTCGATGAATTCATTCAGTTGGTCGTTTGAAGCAAAATGAATGAGAAGCTTGCCCCCTTTTTTGCTGTCCGCCTTGATTTCCACGCGAGCCCCGAGTTTTTCGCTCACTTCCTCCTCCAGGCGTCGCAAATCACGATCAGCTTCAGGCTTCTTCCTGTTTTTTGCCGCCGGACCCCCGCTGCTTTTTTGTACCAATCCTTCGGCTTCCCTGACCGACAACCCCTCCAGCACAATCTTGTTTGCCAGCAGAATCTGATGTGCGCCTTCCAGCGGCAACAGGGCGCGCGCGTGTCCCATATCCAATTCGCCATCCATCAGCATGCCCTGCACTTCGGCGGGCAGCTTGAGCAATCGGAGCAGGTTGCTTGCCGCACTGCGTGATCGACCCACTGCGTCCGCCGCTTCCTGATGGGTCATTTTAAATTCATCGATTAAACGCTGAATGCCAACCGCCTCTTCCAACGGATTCAAATTTTCGCGCTGGATATTTTCAATCAGCGCCATCGCCAGTGCCGCATTATCCGGCACCACTCTGACCAGCACCGGCACCATTTTCAGACCTGCGAGTTGCGCGGCACGCCAGCGTCGCTCACCGGCAATGATCTCATAACTGCCATTCGGCAACTCTCTTGCCAGAATCGGCTGGATCACACCTTGTGCCTTGATGGAGCTGGCCAATTCATTCAGTGAATCGGCATCCATCCGGCTTCGGGGTTGGTATTTGCCCGGCTTGAGTTGGATGACTTCCAGTTCGCGCAATCTATCGCCTGCCTTAACATCGGCCCCCCCGGACAACAATGCATCCAAACCACGCCCTAGGCCTTTATTTATTTTTACCATGCTTTTTCCTTAATTCGGTTCATTTACATTTTGTTGGTTAGCACTTGCTTCTTTATTCAATATTTCCCCAGCTAGCGCCAGATACGCCTGCGTTCCCTTCGACTGGGCATCGTGATACAACACCGGCACCCCATAGCTCGGGGCTTCTGCCAATCTGACATTGCGCGGAATCACGGTGCGATACAGTTTCTCCCCAAAATGGCGCTGCAATTGTTCTGAAACCTGCATCGCCAACGAATTGCGTGGATCAAACATGGTGCGCAACAAACCTTCGATCTCCAGTCTTGGATTCAAATGTTCCCTGACTTTGCGAATGGTGTTGACCAGGTCGCTCAAGCCCTCCAGCGCGTAGTACTCGCACTGCATCGGAATCATGACCGAATGTGCGGCGCACAACCCGTTAAGCGTGAGCAAATTGAGCGCGGGGGGGCAATCCACCAATATGAAATCATAGGCCTCAGTCATTGCGGCAATTTCTGTTTTCAATCGTGTTTCACGCCCTTCCAGTTCAATCAGCTCAATTTCGGCGCCCGCCAAGTCGCGGTTCGAGCCGAGAACATCGTAGTTTCCTTTTTCAGATCTGGTTTTTGCCTCGGCGATAGAAGCTTGGCCCAGCAACACATGGTAAACACTGAACTTCAGAGCGGACTTATCAATTCCACTTCCCATCGTGGCATTTGCCTGTGGATCGAGATCGATCAGCAATACTCGCTTTTTGGCTGCGGCCAGGCTAGCGGCCAGATTAACGGTCGTCGTCGTTTTGCCTACCCCACCCTTCTGGTTGGTGATAGCCATTATTTTCGCCATTCCAATTACTCCCTTATCTTTGCCGCAATTACCAGACTTCTAACTGCATTCAAGCCTGGCACGTGGATCGGAATACGTCCCACCACTTTAAGTCTTTGAGGCAACTCATCTTCCAGCTTCCCCTTCATGGCAACCCAGCGCCCCTCTTCTGCCAACAAATGCTCCGTCAGTTGGGTGAACTTTCTCAAGTCAGCGAAAGCGCGCGAGATGATGCCATCGAATCGGTCTGACGTATCCCAGTCTTCCACTCGTCCGGTATAAACCGCGACATTGGACAGGCCCAGTTCAATCGCTGCCTGCTGCACAAAGCTGGTTTTTTTGCTGTTGCTATCGAGCAAGGTGAATCTCCACCCCGGCCTGGCGATCGCAAGGATTGCGCCCGGCACGCCCGCGCCGCACCCGACATCCAGCCATTTCCCGCTCCAGAGGTGCGGCAATACCGCCAAACTGTCCAGCACATGATGAATTACCATTTCGTTTTCATCGCTGATTGCGGTCAGATTGTATGTCCTGTTCCATTTCCTCATCAGCGCAAGGTAGGCCAACAATTTTTGCTGTGTCCCGCTATCCAGTTCCAGTCCAATTTCAGCCAGACCCGAACGCAGAATCCTCTCCGCGCTCATGCCTGCAGGGACTCGGGGGGCGTTTTTAACCCCCGTTTCAAGTGCACCAACAGCAAAGAAATGTCTGCCGGCGTGATTCCAGATATCCGTGCAGCCTGGCCCAATGTCTCCGGCTGGCCTTGGTTGAATCTTTGTTGAGCCTCAATCGAAAGACCGCGCACCCGGCAATAATCCAGATTGGGCGGCAAGCGCAGATCTTCATTCGCCGCCTGCTGTGCGATTTCCGTTTGCTGTTTTTCAATATAGCCGTGATATTTCGCCCCAACTTCCACTTGCTGCGCAATGGGTTCCAGCGCACCCGCCCCTGCACCGGGCAGCGTCATGAGCGACACGTAACTGATTTCCGGTCGCCGCAACAAGTCATACAGCGAATATTCGCGCTCGATCTTCTTCCCCAGCACCCGAACTGCGTCATATTCAGGCAAGGAAACAGGATTGAGCCAAGTTGTTTTCAATCTCTGCTCTTCGCGCGCGATCGCTTCCCGCTTTTCAGAAAATGCACGCCATTGGGTTTCTTCGACGACACCCAATTTTCTCCCAGCTTCGGTCAGGCGCAAGTCCGCATTGTCTTCCCTTAGCTGGAGCCGGTACTCCGCCCGACTGGTGAACATACGATACGGCTCGGTCACGCCGCGCGTGATCAAATCATCCACCATCACGCCCAGATAAGCCTCGTTGCGACGCGGACACCAAGCCTCCCCGCCCCGAACAAAGAGGGATGCGTTTATCCCTGCCAATAAACCTTGAGCTGCAGCTTCTTCGTACCCGGTCGTGCCGTTGATTTGTCCCGCAAAGAACAAACCTCGAACGAGTTTGGTTTCCAGCGAGCTTTTTAGTCCGCGCGGGTCGAAGTAGTCATATTCGATGGCATAGCCGGGGCGCAGGATGTGTGCGTTTTCGAGCCCCTTGATGGAGCGCACAAGGTTGAACTGTACATCGTAGGGCAGGCTGGTGGAAATGCCGTTTGGATAAATTTCGTGTGTGGTGAGTCCTTCAGGCTCCAGAAAAATCTGGTGCGAATTCTTGCCCGCAAAACGGGTGATCTTGTCTTCGACTGAAGGGCAATAGCGTGGACCCACACCCTCAATGATTCCCATGTACATCGGGGAGCGATCCAGCCCGGCACGGATAATGTCATGGGTTCTTTCATTGGTCTCGGTAATCCAGCAGGGCAATTGGCGGGGATGTTGTGCCGCAACGCCCATGAACGAAAACACCGGAACAGGATCATCCCCTTGCTGTACCTGCATAACTGAAAAATCGATGGTGCGCCCATCCAGGCGCGGCGGCGTTCCGGTCTTGAGCCTACCCACCGGAAATCCCAGCTCCCGGAGTTGCCTGGACAAACTGATCGAGGGCGGATCACCCGCCCTGCCTGCCTGATAACTGGATTGACCAACATGGATTAGGCCAGATAAAAAAGTGCCGGCAGTCAGCACCACGCTTGGGGCGTGGAAACGCAACCCCAGTTGGGTGACCACACCGCGCACCCCGTCCGCCTCCAGCAAAAGACCATCAACAGCCTGCTGAAATATCCAGAGATTGGCTTGATTTTCCAAGCGCGAGCGAATCGCCTGCTTATAGAGCAACCTGTCCGCTTGGGCCCGAGTGGCACGAACTGCCGGGCCTTTGCTTGCATTCAGGATGCGAAACTGGATACCACTTTCATCGGTCGCTGCCGCCATCGCACCACCCAGCGCGTCGACCTCCTTCACCAGATGCCCTTTGCCGATGCCGCCAATAGACGGGTTACACGACATTTGCCCCAGCGTCTCAATGTTGTGGCTCAACAGCAGGGTCTTGCACCCACTGCGCGCGCTGGCGAGGGCCGCCTCCGTGCCGGCATGCCCACCCCCCACGACGATCACATCAAATTTAAACGAGGCGTCCATTTAACCTTCAACTCCAAAAGGGCGTGCATCTTACAACAAGGTCACCTTCAGCCAAAGCGCGGTGTTTCACGTGAAACAATTTTCGCGGCAGCTTATTTTCCAATGCAGAATCGCCCGAAGATTTCGCCCAGCAGGTCATCTGCTACAAATTCGCCCGTGATTTGATTCAATGCGAGTTGCGCCTGCCGAAGGGATTCAGCAAGCAATTCCAAGGCGTGAAATTGCTCCTCTGCCTCTTGCAGACTAATAAGGGCTTGGGAAATAGCCTGCAGGTGGCGAGTGCGGGCCATGAATACACCATCTGTTTGCTGCCACCCCACCGACTTGAGCATGACCTCCTTCAACTCGGGCACGCCTTGCCCGGTTTTTGCGGAAAGATGGACGTGCACCACTCCTCCCTGCTCTTCGACCAAAGTTTGACCATCGGTCAAATCAATCTTGTTGTGGATAAAAATGATGCGTGTTTCGAGTGGAAGACTTGCCGCAATAAAGTCGTCTTCAAGATGGACGGGATTTGATTCATCGATCAGCACCAGCACCATGTCGGCTTTGGCCATGTTTTGCATGGTGCGGGCTATGCCCATTTGCTCGATGCTATCGTTGGTTGGGCGGATACCTGCGGTATCGATCAGATGGAGCGGCACTCCGTTGACTTGTAAAACCTGGCGTATCGCATCCCGGGTTGTGCCGGGTATATCGCTGACCAGCGCCACTTCTTCACCCGCCAGACAGTTGAGCAAGCTGGATTTGCCGGCGTTGGGCGGGCCAATCAGCACAATTTGAGCGCCTTCGCGCAGGATGCTGCCTTGCTTGGCTAATGTCTGTATGTGCCGGAGTTGGGTCTGAACACGCACAAATTGATCGCGAATAAACTGCTGGCCTTGCGCGGGGACATCCCCCTCCTCCGGGAAATCAATGACCGCTTCGACATAAGCCCTCAACTCGATCAGCATCGCAACGACTTCGCGAACCGCCGCCGAAAAATCACCCTGCAAGGAACGGACGGCGCTTCGTGCAGCCTGCTGGGTTGTTGCCGCAATCAAGTCTGCGACGCTTTCAGCCTGGGCCAGATCCATCTTTCCATTCAGGAAAGCACGTTGGGTGAACTCTCCGGGCTGGGCCAGCCTTGCCCCAAGTTCGATACAGCGCGCAAGCAATAGATGCATAACAGCCATGCCGCCGTGGCCTTGCAGTTCAAGCACTTCTTCGCCGGTGTAGGAGTGGGGAGCCGGAAAAAAAATGGCTATCCCCTGATCGATGGTATTTCCTTCAATATCACAAAAATGGGTGTAACTGGCGCGCCTGGCTTCAGGAACAAACCCGAGCAAGGCTTGGCAAAATTTAGCAAGGTGCTGACCGGACAGGCGCACCACCCCGATCCCTCCCGGGCCGGTAGCAGTGGCAATGGCCGCTATGGTTTCAGGATTTTGCAACACCCTTTTGTGCCGCCTCAGCCCCGCGTGTGATGTACCACTGCTGGGAAATTGACAGGATGTTGTTCACAATTGAGTACAGCACCAGCCCAGCCGGAAAGAAGAAGAAGATCACACTGAACGCAATGGGCATGATCTGCATGATTTTTGCCTGTAGCGGGTCGGCCGGAACCGGGTTGAGCCGGCTCTGGATCAACATACTGATGCCCATGATGATTGGCAACACGTAATAAGGGTCAGATGCCGACAAATCGACGATCCAACCCACGAATGGCGCATGGCGCAGTTCGACGCTCTCCAGAATTGACCAGTACAACCCGATGAACACCGGGATTTGGATAAGAACTGGCAAACAGCCGCCCAATGGATTGATTTTCTCTGTCTTGTACAGCTCCATCATCGCCTTATTGAGCTGCTCGCGATCATCACTGTATTGTTTCTTTATTTTTTCCAGCTTGGGTGCCAGTACGCGCATTTTTGCCATGGAGCGGTAGCTTGTGGCAGAAAGCGGGAAAAACGCGAGTTTGATCAGGACAGTCAGCAAAATAATGGATAGCCCCCAGTTACCCACCCAGTTGTTGATAAAGGACATCAGCCAAAACAAAGGGGAGGCGAAAATGGTAAAAATGCCGTAATCAACCGTCAGGCCCAGTCCGGGTGCGATTTCATCCAACTTGGATTGCGCAGGTCCAACATAAAGTTGGGTTGAAATCGTTGCATGCTCACCCGGGTTGATGTCTGGCGTGGACATCACCACGCCGGCGGAAAACAACTCACCATCCAGCTTCCTGGCATAAAACTCACGCTGCACGCCTTGTTTTGGAATCCAGGCAGAAACAAAATAATGTTGAAGCATCCCTACCCAACCATTGTCAGCAGGGGCAGGAAAACTTTGCTTGTTTTTTTCGATACTGGAAAATTCAACTTTCTTAAATTTATCGGCATCCGTATAAAAAGCCGGACCGGTGTAGGTTGGAATGAAAGCAGAACCCCCTTCTGGTGCGCCTGAATCACGTATAAACTGGAAATAGGCGGATGGTGTTAGCAGAGTATTCCCTGTGTTTTCAATCCAATAGGAAACATCAATCAGATAACTTCCGCGATGAAAGGTGTAAGTCTTAATTACGTGCGCGTTCTTTTCATCCATCGCTAGCAGAACGACTTTTATTTGCTCACTTCCTGCTTCCAGCCGATATTCTTTCTGTGCCGCATGAAAGTTTGCTGTATGCGGGGGAAGGCCTTGTCCCAGCAAACCAGATTGCGCGAGATAGGTTCTCTTGACTTGTTGTTGTAACAGGATGATAGGCTTTGTTTTATCTTCCGTCTCACGGTGTTTAAGCAGGGTAACTTGCTGTAAATTACCCCCGGCAGTGCCGATCTCCACCTCAAAATTATCAGTGGTAACTTTTATTTTTTCACCAATTACCGCAGAAGCAACTTTTACCGGCGCGGGGGTAACAATCGTTGGCCGGTTAGCTGGCTGTGGAATGGAAAAAGTAGCCCCTTCATGGGTTACCTTCTCTATGGGTTGGTTCCGGTTATTCCACTCTCCCCACAGTACGATCAAGGAAAATGAAAAAACAATGAACAACAACAAACGCCGCGTTTCCATTTTGGGATCACCTAAATATTAGCTAGGGAACCGGGTCGTGACCGCCCGCGTTCCAAGGATTACATCTTGCTACACGCTTGACCGAAAGCCACAAACCCTTCAGCGGCCCGTGTCTGCTAATCGCCTCTTCCGCATATTTCGAGCACGAAGGATGGAATCTGCAGGCCGGCTGTAAAAAGGGGCTGATACAGAATTTATAGCACTTTAGGATGGCTAATAGTAAGTGCTTCATTTTTAGAAAGAATACCAAGCAAAACCTCAACTAAAGCGAGCCTGGCGTTTGCTTGGTCTTTTTTTTCCAGGCGGGCGCGCAATCGGATGACGACATCACGTTCGACACCGTCTCGGCTGATCGAGCGAAAACACTCCCTGATCATTCTCTTGATTTTGTTTCTTTGCGCAGCCTTTGCTACAAAACGCTTGCCAACCGTCAAACCAAGGCGGGCGCAACCAAATCGATTGGGTTGTGAATAGACGGCGAACCATTGATTGGATTGCGCCCTTTGTTTCAATATGCTGGCAAAACCGTCCAGGCGAGTCAATCTGCTGCGACGGGAGAAAGAAAAGCGCGTAGCCGTGTTACACCCCCAAGCGAGCACGTCCTTTTGCACGTCTGGCAGCAATTACGGCGCGACCACCCTTGGTTTTCATGCGAACCAGAAAACCATGCGTGCGTTTGCGTTTGGTCACGGAGGGTTGGAATGTGCGTTTCATTGTTTAATCCTTTGTTCGATTTATAAAAAAGCGCGCAATTACAATGGCAAGGGGGCTTCCTGTCAAGTTTAATTTATATTGTGGATAACTTTTTGGGGAGCTTGTAGAATGGCTCGACTTCCAGTCCTTCCATTATTCAAGCATGTCTGTTCCTGTCCTATCCGCCAACTGCCAACGTTATTTCAAGGAGTTACTTCCTCCTCAACAATATAACTCATGGATCAAGCCATTACAGTTTGATATGGTCGACAATCGTCTGGTGTTAACAGCTCAAAATAGCTTCACACTGCGAATTATTCAGGAAAGGTTTCTCCCCGAAATATCACAGCAGGCAACCGCCTTGTTTGATTTCACCCCAGAAATTGAACTCAGGCTGGATAAAAAGAAGGAAGCCGCTCCACCGATTAAAAAAAGTTCAGCCAGCCCGGCCAATAATGAAGCAACAATTCCCGGTAAGTCGGCAAAATCAGGAAATAAGCTAAATCCGCAACTTACATTTGAGTCATTTGTAACCGGCAAGGCGAATCAATTGGCTCACGCGGCGGCTTTGCAGGTAGCCGAAAAACCGGGTATTTCATACAACCCATTATTCGTCTATGGTGGGGTTGGATTGGGGAAAACACACCTGTTGCAGTCAATTGGTAATCTGGTTGCACAGGAAAACAAGGATGCGAAAATTTGTTACATCCATGCTACCAACTACGTATCGGGAGTTGTAAAAGCATTCCAAACGAAAAGTTTCGATGAGTTCAAACAGTTTTACAATTCCCTGGATTTGCTGTTGATCGATGATATCCAGTTCATTGCCGATAAACCGGGTACACAACAAGAATTTTTCTATACACTCAATTCATTGATTGATGCGAATAAACAAGTTGTTATTTCATGTGATACTTTTCCAAAGGAAATTAACGGGATAGAACCAAGATTGACGTCGCGCTTCACGTGTGGACTCACTGTGGCAATAGAACCGCCAGGACTGGAAATGCGAGTGGCGATCCTCCTGCAGAAAGCAGCCAACAACAAAACACCTATTGGCGAAGATGTGGCGTTTTTCATTGCCAAGCACGTCCGCTCCAATATTCGTGAACTTGAAGGCGCACTAAACCGCATTGAAGCATTTGCCCGATTCCATAAAAGAACCACCTCGATTGAGCTCGCCAAAGAGGCGCTCAAAGATTTACTATCCGCACAAAACAAACAGGTTTCCATCGAGAACATACAAAAAACAGTGGCCGATTTTTACCGGCTTAAAATGATCGATCTGTTATCTAAAAAGCGAACACGGATCATTGCCAGACCACGCCAAATTGCGATGTCATTGGCGCGAGAATTAACTCAACTTAGCTTACCGGAGATTGGAAACGCATTTGGTGGCAGAGATCACACAACAGTGTTACATGCATGCAAAACCATCGATCGGTTACGTAACAGCGATGAAACGATCGAAACAGAATTTAACTTGCTCCACCAAACATTACGTTCATAACTCGCTTTAAAATTTGTTTGAAATGTTGAAAACTATTAATTTTTAGATTTGGGTAAAAGTTATTAACAAACCATTCACTTCTAGAAAAGGTTGTTATCCACAGCAAGTATTAATTTCTACTTATTGAATTAATTAGGTAATTTAGGTTTTACACAAATTTTTGTACGATTAATATTATTGTTAATGTATTAGGAAAAAACATGTTTATTAAACAAATCAATCGTAACGAGCTACTTAAACCCCTTCTTGCGGTAGGCGGCATAGTTGAAAGAAAACAACCCTTACCCATTCTTTCCAATGTGCTACTCAAGAAAAGTGAGCACGGGATACGGCTAATCAGCACAGACCTGGAGATTCAGATCGAGGTTCAGTTGGACATCGCGTTGCCAGAAACGGGCGGTCTGGAAGCGATAACAGTCTCCTCTAAAAAATTCCAGGACATTTTGAAAGCTATCCCGGATGAAAGTCTTGTCAGCCTGGATACGCAAGAGAACAAACTTCAGGTTAAAGCCAATAAAAGTAAATTCAGCCTGCAAACCCTGCCAGCGCAAGATTTTCCCTTACTGACAGGACAGCTTGATGGCGCATCGGAGATTAAGATCAAGCAAGGAAAATTAAAAAAATTATTAAACTCAGTCCAGCACGCGATGGCACAACAGGATATTCGTTACTACCTAAACGGCATCCTGATGGTAATCGAAGGAGAGTCGATTAAAATGGTTGCCACCGATGGTCATAGACTGGCTTTTATTGGCGAAACCATGGAACAGGATTACCCAAAACTTGAAGTTATTTTGTCACGGAAGACCGTTAATGAGTTGATGAAGTTACTTGGGGATAACGATGACGAGTTGCGCATTGAACTGGCAGAAAAACAAGTCAGATTTAAATTTTCAAATATCACCATGACCTCAAAAGTGATAGACGGAAAATTCCCAGATTACACACGCGTCATACCAGCACACACCAATCACCTTGTAGTAAACAGAGTTATGCTCATGCAAGCCCTGCAACGGGCAGCTATTCTCTCAAACGAAAAATTCAGAGGAGTAAGACTGCTGCTGACTGAAAATAATCTTCAAATCATTAGTAGCAACAGCGAACAGGAAGAGGCGCAAGAGGATATTGAAATAAAATACACAAACCAACCATTGGATATTGGGTTCAATGTGAACTACCTTATTGAGGGCATGAGTTTTCTAAGTACCGAAGATATAACCCTCTCGTTTGGGGATCAAAACAGTAGCCTGTTGGTAACAACGCCAGAACGCGATAACTACAAATATGTCGTTATGCCGATGCGTATTTAAGTTGTTCCACGTGAAACATACAGAAAGCAGAATAAGTAAATGAGCGACAACTACGACGAAACAAGCATCCAACAACTTGAAGGGTTGGAAGCGGTGCGCAAGCGTCCGGGTATGTACATCGGCGATACTTCTGATGGCACAGGTTTGCATCACATGGTGTTTGAGGTTGTGGATAACGCCATCGATGAATCTTTGGCTGGGCATTGTGACGACATCAAAGTCATTATCCACGGCGACAATTCTATTTCTGTTTCTGATAACGGGCGGGGTATTCCGATCGGCATTAAGTTCGACGATAAACATGAGCCCAAACGCTCTGCTGCTGAAATTGTGATGACGGTGTTGCACGCTGGGGGAAAATTTAATCAAAACAGTTACAAAGTATCAGGCGGGCTGCATGGGGTTGGTGTGAGCTGTGTTAATGGGTTGTCAGAATGGCTGAAGCTAACCACTTATCGTAATGGCAAGAAGTATGGTCTGGAATTTGTGCGTGGCGCATTGAAAGACAGGTTGATCGAGAAACAAAAAGGAGTGGAAGTTTCGCCTATTCCAACACTGGGGGAAAGCAATAAGCGAGGTACTGAAGTTCATTTCCTGGCAGACCATGAAATCTTTGGGCAAGTTGAGTTTCACTACGAGATACTGGCTAAACGTCTGCGTGAACTTTCATTTTTGAATAATGGGGTCAAGATCGAATTAGTTGACCAGCGCACCGGCAAGAGCGAGAACTTTGCGCATTCTGGGGGTGTACGGGGCTTTGTTGAGTACATGAATAAGAGCAAGACTGTCCTGCATCCCAAACCTTTTTTTGCCACGGGTGAAAAAGACGGTGTTGTGGTGGATGTGTCGATGCAGTGGAATGATAGTTATTCCGAGGTTGTCCAATGTTTTACAAACAACATTCCCCAACGGGATGGCGGAACTCACCTGACCGGCATGCGGATGGCGATGACTCGGGTCATCAATAAATACATTGAAGAGCACGAATTCGCAAAAAAAGCCAAAGTGGACACCACGGGCGACGATATGCGTGAAGGCTTGACTTGCGTGCTTTCTGTAAAAGTGCCAGAGCCAAAATTCTCTTCTCAAACAAAGGATAAGCTTGTATCGAGTGAGGTTCAGCCGGCTGTGCAAGAGGTTGTCGCGCAAAAGCTAACTGATTATCTACTGGAAAATCCAATTGATGCCAAGATCATCTGCAGCAAAATTGTCGATGCAGCTCGTGCGCGGGATGCAGCACGCAAAGCGCGCGAACTAACCCGCCGCAAGGGAATATTGGACGGCATCGGCCTGCCGGGAAAACTGGCGGATTGTCAGGAAAAAGACCCCGCTTTATCCGAGTTGTACCTGGTCGAGGGAGATTCTGCAGGCGGATCTGCCAAACAAGGGCGTGACCGCAAGTTTCAAGCCATTCTGCCCCTCAAAGGCAAGATATTGAATGTGGAGAAAGCTCGTTTTGAAAAGCTCATCGCCTCTCAGGAGATTGCCACTCTGATTACCGTATTGGGTACCGGTATCGGCAAAGAGGAATATAACGCGGACAAGCTACGCTATCACCGCATCATCATCATGACCGACGCGGACGTGGATGGTGCGCACATCCGCACCCTGTTGCTCACCTTCTTCTATCGGCAGATGCCTGAACTGGTCGAGCGCGGCCACATCTACATCGCCCAACCGCCGCTGTACAAGATCAAGCAGGGCCGCGATGAACGCTACCTGAAGGATGAGCACGAGCTGAAGAACTACATGCTCGGTTCTGCATTGAAGGATGCCTCGTTCTACCCCGCCCTTGATGCCGCCCCACTCCAAGGTGAAGCGCTGGGTGAGATCGCCAGGCAATATTTTCTGGCTGAGGCCGTCATTGATCGCCTGTCGCACTTCATCGCGCCCGAAGCCAGCCACGCCCTGCTCGTTCTGCCTGCCTTGTCTCTGGATGATGTAGCGACAGCGAAGAACAGCGCCAGATTGCTGCAAGACGCCTGTGGTGGTGTCATCAAGGCTGATGTGGAGGAAGATGAGCACGGAGAGTTGCGCTTGCGCCTGGAAAAAATATTCCATGGAAACTACTCTTTGAGTTACCTGGATAAAGAATTTCTGCAAAGCGGAGACTATGCGCAAATCCGGCGCACTGCCGATGCATTGAACGGCCTGATCTCACCTACCGCCTATGCCATGCGCGGCGAGCAGAAACGAGGCGTCAACAGCTTCAAACAAGCCATCGAATGGCTGCTGGAAGAGGCCAAGAAAGGTGTTGCCATTCAGCGTTACAAAGGCTTGGGCGAGATGAACCCGAGCCAATTATGGGAAACCACGATGGATGTGAAGAACCGCATTCTGCTGCGCGTGCGTATTGAAGACGCGATAGGTGCCGACGAGGTGTTCACTACATTAATGGGTGATGTGGTTGAGCCGCGCCGGGCATTCATTGAGAAGAATGCGTTGGGTGTGAAGAACCTGGATGTGTAGCGTTCTAGGTTTCCATAAGAGAAGAAATCGCTTACTTTGATATTCAGAACGCCGCCCATTTAAATTGAAAAACCAATCAGGCAACTTTTTTCGTTGGTTTTTTGGCTGTTGGTTTATTTGTTGGCGCTTTAGTTGCGGCCTTTTTCGGCATTGACTTGGCCACCGCTTTTGCTTTGGTAGTCTTCGCCTTGACGGCAGGTTTTCTTGTTGTCTTTGATTTTCCCGTACCGCCCTTTGCTGCTTTTGCGGAGATCAGCTCCAGTGCTTCTTCCAGCGTCACGGTTTCGGGTGATACGTCTTTGGGCAAGGTGGCATTCACCTTGCCGTGGCGGGCGTAGGGGCCGTAGCGGCCGCTGCAGATCTCGATGGGTGCCTTGTCATCCGGATGTTCACCCAGTGTGCGCAATACCGCGTTGCCGCCTGTTTTGGCTTGCGCCAGAAGTTCCACTGCGCGATCCAGTCTGATATCGAAAATACTGTCGCTACGCGGGATGGATTTGAATTTGCCGTCGTGGCCGATATAGGGGCCGAAACGGCCAATATTGACGAAAACTTTCTTCCCGGATTCAGGATGTGCCCCGAGTTCGCGTGGTAGCGACAATAATTTCAGCGCACCAGCAAGGTCGGCTTGCTCAACGGGCATTTCCTTCGGCCAGGAAACGCGTTTCGGTTTGGCTTTCTCACCTTCAATGACCTCGCCCAGTTGCACGTAGTGGCCGTAAGGCCCTTTCAGCAATAACACGGCTTGTTGGGTCTCGGGATAAGTGCCCAGTTCAATTCTGGCAGCAGGGTCGTCCTGCGACTCGCCGCTGAGGCTGCGTTTGTATTTGCACTCCGGGTAATTGGTACAGCTGATAAAGCTGCCGTAGCGGCTGAGTTTTTTGGCGAGTGGCTTGCCACAATCCGGGCAGGATTCGTCGATCAATTCCACTGGACGGTCGATATTGGTTTTCTCCTTGATGAGACCGGAGAAGCTTTGCCAGAATTCATCCAGCACCGGAATCCAGTCGCGCTTGCCTTCGGATATTTCATCCAACTCGTCTTCCAGGTTTGCAGTGAAGCCGTAGTCAACATAGCGCGTGAAGTGCTCGGTGAGGAACTTGATGACCACGCGCCCGACGTCGGTGGGCATGAAGCGCTTCTTGTCGAGCGTAGCGTATTCCCTGGCCTGCAGGGTGGAGATGATGGCGGCGTAGGTGGAAGGGCGACCGATGCCGTATTCTTCCAGCGTTTTGACCAAGCTGGCTTCAGAGTAGCGCGGCGGCGGCTGGGTGAAGTGCTGTTCGCCGTAAAGTTTATCCACGGGGAGCACATCGCCTTCGGCCAGGGGCGGCAACTTGGCGCTATCTTCTTCCTCGGCGTCGTCCACATCTTCCATATATACACCGATGAACCCCGGAAACACCAAAGTCTGGCCGGAGGCGCGGAACAAGGTGTCGTCGCTGCTCAAACGGATGTCCACACTGACGGTGTCGAATCGGGCTGGCGCCATCTGACAGGCGAGCGTGCGCTTCCAAATCATCTCGTACAGACGCATCTGGTCGATATTCAGATGGGCGCGCAGACTGTCCGGAGTGCGCAGGATGGAGGTCGGGCGTATCGCTTCGTGCGCCTCCTGTGCGTTCTTGGATTTGCTCTTATAGACGGGTTGTTTGCTTGGCAAATAGTCGGCGGCGAAATTATCGCGAATGTAATTCCGAATCTCAGCCACGGCTTCGTTGGCAAGATTCACCGAGTCGGTTCGCATATAAGAGATCAGGCCGATCGTTTGGCCACCGATGTCCACCCCCTCATACAGAGACTGTGCAGTACGCATGGTTCGCTCGGAGGTCAAGCCTAGTTTGCGCACAGCTTCCTGCTGCAAGGTGGAAGTGGTGAAGGGTGCGGCGGGGCTGCGCTGGCGTGCTTTCTTCTCGACGCGAACGACCTTTGGCGGCAGTTTTGCGTCATTCAGCTTGGCGTGAAGAGCGTCAAATTCTGCCTGGCTGCCAATGCTGAGTTGCTCCAGCTTTTTGCCCTGGAATTGGAACAGTTTGGCCGTAAACGGAACGCTGTGCTTATGGCTATCCAGATGCACCGACCAGTATTCCTGGGTCTTGAATTTTTCGATTTCCAGTTCACGCTCGACGATGAGGCGCAATGCCGGGCTCTGTACGCGGCCGGCGGAAAGGCCGGGGCGGATCTTGCGCCACAGCAGGGGTGACAGATTGAAACCGACCAAATAATCCAGTGCACGACGGGCCTGTTGTGCATTCACCAGGGGCATGGCGATCTCGCGCGGGTGAGCAACAGCTTGTTGTACGGCTGACTGGGTGATCTCGTAGAAAACCACGCGTTTCATGGTTTTCCCTTTGAGTGTGCGCTTACCTTTCAACATCTCTGAGATGTGCCAGGCAATAGCCTCCCCTTCTCTGTCAGGGTCGGGTGCCAGCAAGATGGTGTCGGCTGCAGCTGCGGCTTTGGCAATCGCATCGAAGTGTTTGGCATTGCGCGCGATGGTCTCGTAATTCATCGCATAGTTGTTATCCACATCGACCGCACCGTTTTTCGGGACGAGGTCGCGCACATGGCCATATGAAGCCAGCACTTCGAAGTCTTTGCCCAAATATTTTTTCAGCGTCTTGGCCTTGGCGGGCGACTCGACGATTAGCAGATTTTTTGGCATGGGGTTAGTGAACGTGTGTGGCGTCGGAGGGAGTGAGCAGATCTTCGATCAGCAGGGGATCAAGATCGTCGTGCTGATTCCACAGTACCATCAACGCAATCAGTTTGACCTTGTCCAGCGCGAGCTTGTCCCGGCCCAGCGCAACAACACGGTCGATGATCATCTCGCGCTCGATGGGGCTGATAATTTTGTTATGTTCCCAAAATGCAATGAAGCGCAAGCCATCCTCGCTGATCCGTGCGTTCTCAAAGTCGGTATAGCAGCGCAGCCCGCTGCGGTTAATGCAATCCGGGTAGGTGGCGGCGGATAATTCCCGCAAGCCGGATAACCAAGCCAAGGCCAGATGAATGTCATCTTCTTCAAACCCGGCGGCACTGAGTTTGGCGGAAAGCCGGTCTTTTTCCGGATAACTGCCGGCATCAAAGTAACTCTCGAACAAAAAAATTAAAATATCGAACATAGGAAAAGAGTCAGGTGATACGTTGATAGCGACCGCCGGGCAAGGGAGCAATTGCCCCTTCCAGCTCCAGTCGCAACAGGATGGCGGATAGCTCGGCTACCGTCAAGCCACTGCGCTGGGAAAGGGTCTCGGTATCAACAGGGTCGAAACCAAGATGGTCAAATAGAGGATGTTCCGTAGATGGATCTGCAGCAATGGGCTGGTGGTGGTAACCCAGCTCTTCAAGGATGTCCTGTGCACTCTCAACCAGCTTAGCCCCCTGCTTGATCAAGCTGTGGCAGCCTTTTGACTGGGGTGAATGGATGGAGCCCGGGATCGCGAAAACATCGCGGCCTTGTTCCAGTGCCATGCGCGCCGTGATGAGAGAGCCGCTTTGCAGGCTGGCCTCCACGACCAAACAGCCCAAGCTCAAACCGCTGATGATTCGGTTGCGCCGCGGGAAATTGGCCGGCAACGGTGGCGTGCCTAATGGAAACTCGGAAACGATGCAGCCCTGTTGGGCGAGCTGGTGTGCCAGCTCACGGTTGGAGGCGGGATACACTTTGTCCAACCCGGTGCCAACCACGGCAACGCTGGCGCCCGCTGCTTGCAGGCCGCCACGGTGGGCGGCGGCATCGATACCCTGAGCAAGACCGCTGACGACGCTCAATCCGGCCTCGGAAGCAGATTTCGCGAAAGCTTCGGCGTTACGCAGCCCTTGTGTGGTGGCGTTTCGGCTACCGACAATTGCCAATGATGCCGTATTGAGCAGGTCGAGGCGACCTTTGACATACAACAAAAGCGGCGGATCGGGAATGTTCAGCAGGGCCTGCGGGTAGTCTGCGTCAGCAACGGTGAGGATGCGGTTAAGCGGATCCTCCAGCCAGTTTGCTGTGGAAGCGAGGACAGCTTCATCCACACCCTCGGCAATCGCCCGCGCCATCGGCTGTCTGACGTACTGGTTGAGCGTGGAATGGGGTTGTTGCAACACGGCAGTGGGGGAGCCGAAGACTTGTAGCAGCTTGCGCTGCCCCTCGCTGCCCAATCCGGGGGTGAGAATGAACTTGAGCCAATCCCTCAAGTTGGATTCAAGCGCCATTTATTCGGGATTGCGTGCACTGTCCAGTAATTGCACGGGCAGCTTCGTTTCAAGCACGAGTGCGTAGGAAACTTTATTGAAGACCCTGAACACCATGATCAGGCCATAGCGCATGTCGGGTAGCGTGACGTTTGGCGCGAACCAGCCTTTGGCTTTGAGCACCTCGCCCTTTTGGTACAGTGCCAGCACATGGCCGGTTTCCACCCCGTCGCGTCGGCCTTTGTTCAGGGTAATGACGGAGTATTGCCCGCCCTGCTGCACGCCACCGTAGATGGAGATGACTTTAGAGGCGATCTTATTTTGCGGAGCGTGGGGAGCGAAATCAGAGGAATATCCGGAGGAGGCTTGCGCAAAGTAGTCACCCTTGTTGATTTCCAGGATGGCGTTTGTGATGCGGAGTGTGCTCGGATCACCGAATTTTTCAACTACCCCCTCGCCAAGGTACAGAACTTCCCGTCCCAATACTTCATCAGTATCGGGGTCGACAAATTCGACGTTGGGGCGATAAACCTGCCATTGTATTCCCTTGTCCGTCGGCAGATTTTGCGCGTAAGCCACATCGTTTGCGGAAATCAGGGTGCGCTGCTCGTAAGTACC
>Ga0210017_1001081_pt1 | contig 23694 bp, 25 predicted proteins | sample CryGeyCG2014_020_FD_183966 | JGI IMG/M metagenome (GOLD analysis project Ga0210017, IMG submission 183966) | Groundwater microbial communities from aquifer - Crystal Geyser CG08_land_8/20/14_0.20 (SPAdes) (version 2) | ecosystem: Environmental > Aquatic > Deep subsurface > Groundwater | place... | reverse complement strand
TAGAAAAATCTTTGGCTAAAGGAACTACTCCTCCGAAGGAAGAAACTGTCTCTCTTATACCAGATAAATTCAAATTGTATCAAGCATATCCCAATCCGTTCAATCCCGTAACGCAATTCGGATACGCAATTCCGACGAAATCTCAGGTACGGATCGATGTTTACGATCTGAGAGGTCGCTTGATGGAAACGATCGTGAATCAAGTCAAAGAGCCCGGTAATTATCAGGTAACCTGGGACGCTTCGAAATATCCTTCCGGCGTCTATCTGTACAAAATACAGGCGGGAACTTACACCAAAACGAAAAAATGCTTGTTGATCAAATGATCGAATAGTCTATCCATCCGGCAGGTTAAACCATACCTGCCGGATGGTGAAGATAGTTAATAGTAAAAAACGTTAACAAAAGGAGTAAAAAATGGCAAAAGACAATCTCGTATCTGTGCAATTTCAGGCGGCAGACCTTGAAGCCATCAAGGGCGCGTTTACGGTGCTGGATGAAAAACTTGTACCCAAACTGATCGATCTGAACAAAACCGAGCGCCGAGCCTTGCTGAAAATGGGCGACAAATCGCTTCCATTTGTCGAAAAGGCATTGGAGTATGCCCTGACAAATGGAAACCTCCTGCCAAATTACGTCAATGTCGCCGAAATGAAAACCGATCTGGATGCGGTCAAAACCCTTACCGATCTGTATCGGAGCGCTGAAAAAATTACCGATATGCTGGACGACACAATCCTGCTTTCCGGTAGCGAGGCTTTTCAAACCGCATTAAACATCTACAAGGCAGTTCAGCAAGCCGCAAAAAGCGGGATCGAAGGCGCGGAAATCATCTTCGCCGACCTTAAACAGAGATTCGAGAAATCGAAAGAAAAGACGCCCGAGACTCCGGCAGTCTGAATTGATATTTTACCGATCTCATTTGGTCTTCGGAATATGTCGGGAGATACTTCATATATCTCCCGATATATCTAAAACATCAACGGAGATATCTGAAACATGTCGCGAGACATCCGGAAGTTCAACGGAGATACTTGGAAGTTCTACGGTGTCCAGTTTAGATAAAATTCATAGTGTACCGTGGTAGGCGGCGCTCTGTGTCAGAATCTGACACAGCGGGAAAAATGTCTGAATCGCTGATTAACCAGATTACGCTGATTTCCCTGATTATTGATATTGAAATTGTGAAAGGGAATCTGTGAAATCCATATTCGCCAAAGGCGAACTGACGGTGTTATGATGGATGCTGTGCCGGGATTTAGTATTGATTCGTAGTCTATAAATCAGAAACCAGTTTGGCATAGCGAAAACTGGTTTCGTTCTTTTCGCTACGTTAGATTTGAGAGTCTGACACAACAGGGGAAAGCGAACCAGCCCAAAAAACCGAATCAAACCTAATCAACCAAATCAAACCTAATCCAACCTAATCGACCTACTCTACCGAATTCAACCTAATCTACCTAATTAACCCAATCAACAGAATCCAACCCAATTACCCCATTGTTCGCTCTTGTAATCAAATTTTTTCTGTCATAAATTCAGCGCGTTTATTTGAACCATCGAATAAGGAGATATCATGAAGACGATTCAAGTCTCGTTTGCCATATTGATTACCGTGCTATTTGCTCTGATGATGTCCGCATGTCAGAGTCCGGAAGTGACTTCCGCAAAGGTCTATTTTCAACAAAATAATGTTGATGCGGCCGAGCAACAGTTACTCAGCGCTTTGGACAAGGAACCCACCAATCCCGAGGTTTCCTTCCTGCTCGCTACCGGTGTTTACGCTCCGAGAAAAGACTGGGCGAAATCGAAACAGATGTTGCAGCTTTCCAAAAAAATCAGTTCCACTTACAGGGAACCTGTCACCGGACTTACCGCCGACGATATGCTCAAGAGAATCTGGAGCGAAGTCCACTCGCAGGGCGCCAACTTTTTCAATGACGCCCTTCGCGCGCTTTTTCAGATGGAAAAAGATTCATTGCTGAAACTCGCCGCGGCAAAATTTCAAGAAGCGCTTGAGATTCGCACCGATCAGGATCCGACCTACAACGGCATCGTCAAATGCTACTTCCTACTGAAAGACTCCGCAAACGTCATCAAATACTCCCTGCTGGCGAGTGAAGCAGGTATCTTCGATAAAGATATTAATTTTTACTATTATCAGGTCAGATGGACGCCGGATCAGCGGGAATCGGTTCTCTCCGAACTCGCTCAGGCGACGATGGCTCATCCGGAAGCGACCGACCTCCAAATTCTACGGATTCAATATTTGACCGAAATTCAGCGCCTTGAAGAAACGTTGTCTATTGCCAGACAGCTGATTGCCAGCGATCCGAACAATGTGGATTACCGCTTCATTTTAGCACAAATTCTGGCTAAAACGGGTCAATTCGAAGAAGCAAACCTCGAATATCAGAAAGTTCTCGCCGCCAATCCTGACGACACAGAAGCGCTGATCCGCATCGCCGAGGCAAATTTTAAAAATAGTGATTGGGTCAACGCCGAAGACTATGCCCGTAGACTGATCGCCCTCGATCCCAAATCCATCCTCGGATATGAGATTCTCTGGAAGTCGCTTTACAATCAGGGAAATTTGGAAGAAGCCGAAAAGTATCGTGCGATTTCGAAGGAACTCCAGCAACAATAGTCTTTCGAATAAAGTCATTAAAAAGCCGGTTGAATTTCGACCGGCTTTTTATTTTTTAGTGAGTCATGCGGTTGGTTTAGGTCAGCCGATTCGCGTGCGCTTGTTCAGGTATTCGGTCAGCGCCAGATCGAGCGGTTTCTCCGTTGTCATCAGCACGTAGTCGATGTTATTCTCGCGACAGCGGATTTTATACTGCTCGACGAATTTGCCAATGCTCTGCTGATAGGCGCGCCGGATATGCCACGGTTCTGTGACGAGAAATTCGTTCGTTTCCAGATCGACGAACCGGGATTGCCGCTTAAAATCGAATGCAATCTCCTGCGGATCGAGAATATGAAATAGTATAACCTCATGCCGTTTGTGCCGGAAATGTTTCAACGCATGAATGACCGCCTCCGGGTCGTCCATTAAGTCTGAAATTAAAATGATCAAACCGCGTTTCCTGATCTTTTCCGCTAATTCGTGAAGTAGTGGCGCTATGGCGGTTTCATCACCCGGCGTGGTGTCTTCCAACGCACCGAGTACTAAGTTCAGGTGGCTTTTCTTCGCCAGCGGCGGTAAATAATTCCGAACGACAGAATCGAAAAGCGTCAGGCTCACGGCGTCCTGTTGTTTGAGCATGAGGTACGCCAGCGCCGCGGCCAGATAACTGCCGAATGTCAACTTGGAAATCTCGCCTGAACGGTAGCCCATCGACCCGCTTTTATCGAGCAGAATGTACGATTTGAGATTGGTTTCCTCTTCATATTGCTTGATGTAGTACCGGTCGGTTTTGCCGTAGAGTTTCCAGTCGATGCGCTTGATCTCATCGCCGGGCATGTATGGACGATGTTCGGCGAATTCCACCGAAAAACCGTGATACGGACTTTTATGCAGTCCAATGATAAAACCTTCGACGACCAATCGGGCGCGGAGGCTCATATTATCTAACCGCGAGATAGTTTTAGGATCGAGAAATTGGCGTTTTCCGATTAGTTCAGCCATTGGAGAATTTTTCCGGTGATCGTGTCGGTGTCGATACCTTCCGACTCGGCGTTAAAATTCGGTATGATACGATGTCGAAGAACCGGCTCTGCGGCGCGAATGATGTCGTCTTTGTTCGGCGTCGGTTTTCCGTTCAGAACCGCGTAGGCTTTCGCCGCAAGAATCAAGTATTGCGACGCGCGCGGACCGGCGCCCCATTCCACCCACTTCTTGACGAAATCGGGGCTTTTTTCTTCGTTTGGACGCGTCGAAGTCACGAGTTTGACGGCAAATTCCATGATGTTGTCGGCGACCGGCACACGCTTGATTAATTTCTGGAAAGTAAGGATTTCTTCCTTGTTGATGATCTTCGACAATTTCGGTTCGATGTCCGAGGTCGTCGATTTAACGATCTCGATTTCTTCCGCGAACGACGGATATTTGATACGCAGACTGAACATGAATCTGTCCAATTGCGCCTCGGGCAGAGGATACGTTCCTTCCTGCTCGATCGGATTTTGCGTCGCTAATACGAAAAACGGTTCATCCAGTACATAGGTTTTTCCGGCGGTGGTCACGCGGTGTTCCTGCATGGCTTCGAGCAAAGCGGATTGGGTTTTTGGCGGCGTGCGGTTGATCTCGTCGGCGAGAATGATATTGCCGAAAATCGGACCGCAGAAAAACTGAAAGTCGCGTTTGCCGGTCGTTTTATCTTCCTGTATCAATTCGGTTCCGGTGATGTCGGACGGCATCAAATCCGGCGTAAATTGAATCCGTTTGAAGTTCAAATCCATCACGTCAGCAAGCGTTTTGATCATCAGGGTTTTAGCCAATCCGGGCACGCCGATCAGCAAACAATGTCCACGACAAAGAAGCGTCACCAGTAACTGATCGATGATCTCGCGTTGACCGATGATGACATTACCCATTTCGGAAAAAATCCGCTGGCGCGCGGCGTAAAGTGACTGAACCAGTTTTATATCATCCTGTTTTTCCATTTTTTCAAATCCATTGTTATTGATTTCTGATAAAGTTTGATAATAACATTACTGCTTCGTTTTGGAAAGCGCTTTTTTCATCTTTTCCAAAAATGGTTCCGGTTTCTCAAAACCGACGACCCGCAATTCGCGAATCTCATTTCCGTCTGGCATCACGAAAAGAAACGTCGGAACGCCCCGGATTTCATATTTCGCTTTCAACTGCGCGACTTCAGCGGAAACTTCCGACGTCAAATCGACTTTGAATAACGCAAATTCGTCGCCAAGTCGAGCGACTTTCGCGTCGCTAAACGTATATTGATCCATCTCTTTGCAAGGAATACACCAATCGGCGGAAAAATCGATCAAAACAAGTTTACCGGAATTAACCGCAGTCTTGAATGCATTTTCGTTATACGGTTGCCACTTCATCTTCTCGGGCGTCGATGCGTCCGGCTTAATCAGCCATGTTCCGAGAATGATCGCGGCGATGGCGAACAATCTCTTGAATGAGACAAATCCCCGCGCATTCTCACCGGCGTGATCGAAAACCGCCAGATAAATTCCCGCGCAAATCAGGTAGCCCGTCAGAACGAATTGACGAATCACTTCCGGTATGATCGGCCGGACAAAATAGAAAGCCATTCCAACGAGAATCAGTCCGAAAATGATCCGAACGCCGACCATCCATTCGCCTGAGCGCGGCAATTTCCCGATCTGGCTCGAAAAGAACGCCAAAAACAGAAACGGCAATCCGAGTCCGATCGACAGTGTGAAGAACATCGCAAAGCCAAGAGCCGGATTTCCCGTCGTCGCGACATACGTCAACAGACCGATGACGAATGGACCGATGCAGGGTGCGGCGACGATTCCCATCGTTAAACCCATGATGAGCGATCCGAGATAACCGGTTTTTGCGGGTCCGCCAAGATTCATCAAAAAGCCCGGCAATCCAAACTCATAGACCCCAAACATGCTGAGCGCCAGCACGATCAAGATCAGCGCAATGATGATCAAAACGATCGGGTTTGTCATCAATGAACCGAGCAAGTTTCCCGAAAGCGCCGCCAGCGTTCCAAGAATCGAATTGACAATCGCTATTCCCACAACATAAAAAAGCGCCATCAGGAACCGTTTACCCTTCTTATCACTCTTTTGTCCGCCGAAATAACTCATCGTAATCGGAATCAGCGGATAAACGCAAGGCGTCAGATTCAGTGCCAATCCACCGAGAAAAATGAGAAGAAATGTCAGTGCAATTCCTTTTTTTGCGAACGATTCGCCGACGTCAAATACTCTCGAATCGTCTGTTTCGGCCTCTCCATCCTGTTTCGTATCAGATTCAGACATCGTCAAACCGACAATTTCGGTGTCAGCCAGAATCGGAATGTTCAATGAAAAAACCGATGAATCGGGCGCGAGGCACATTTCGTCGCTACAGCCCTGATAATACAAACTCCCGGTCAATGCCACGGATTTTACGGCAGACTTGGGAACTTTGCCCTGAATCATCACGACGAATTGTTTTTCATAAACGGCTAAAGGCTCATCGGAAAAGGCAAACTTCTTCAACTGATGCGGCGGAAATTCCACCGATTCAATGGAATATCCTTTCGATGGACGAACCGTCAGTTTCGTCGGAATCACATACGGATCGGTTGGCGTCGATGAATTGATATGCCATGGATCGACTAAAATAACTTTGACCGCAACCGTGAATTTTTCACCCGCGTGAACGCCATTGGTGGAAAGCATGGGTTCTGTGGATAAAATCTGTTTGGACGACTGCGCGTTTGTCAGCGTTACCAGCCAGCTAATTATAATAAAGATGAGAAGATATACTCGCTTCATGAGTTCTCCGCTAAGAATTAATGATAGAAAACATTCGACCTAAAAAACTCTTTTTCATTTTAAGTGCGCGACGAATTTCCGGCAATTTACTGCGCGCTTCTTCGACTCCGGCTGTGATAAAATCGTCAAATCGGAGAAATTCACTCCAGTGCGCGTCTTTCACATCGGGATGTAAACCGACATCCGCTAACGATAATTGCAGACGTGAAAGATATATTCCGCGAATAACATCCGCCCGGCTGACGATTTCGAGGATATGCGGATCGTTTAAAGCCTGAATATTTTTAACACTTGCCGAAACGCCAATCACGATATCCGCGCCAAGTTCGCGGGCAATTTCGACCGGAACCAGCGCGCTGACGCCGCCGTCAGTGATTAACTTGCCTTCCATCTCTTCCGGAGAAATGTATCCCGGAATTAATGAACTCATCCTGACGGCGTTCCGCAGACTACCTTCTTGAAATGAGATCGTCTCTCCCGAATTCAGATCGGTTGCAACGCTGACGAATGGGATTTTTGTATTTCGAATATCCATTTCATCAATGAGAACTCCGATGGCAGCCGAAAGTCGTTCGCTTTTGACCAAACCGGCTCGCGAGGCGGTGTAATTGATGACAATCCGTTTGGTAATCGTCTTCATAAACTGCGTCAGTACCGAGGGCGAATTTCCGTTCTGAGGAACGATATATTTAAGCCCGAGCGATTCATAATCGTTTCCTTTTAGATAATTTTCAAGCCGACGCGTCACTTCCAGCGCTTTTGGATTCTGGGCGTACATCGCGCCGATTATGGCGCCCATCGAAGAACCCGCGATAAGATGGATTGGAATTCCTTCCTCTTCCAGCACTCTCAGGACGCCAAGATGAGCAAGTCCGCGCGCACCGCCACCGCCCAAAGCCAAACCGACTTTCGGCTTCATTCCGCCTTTTTCAGTTCCGCTTTTGTCGTCATATAAACTTTTTTCATCACGACGTCTTTCGTCGGGCGATCACGTTTATCGCGTTCGACGGCGGCAATTTTATCGACGACGTCCATGCCTCTGATGACTTTTCCAAAAACCGTGTATCCGCCTTCATCAAGAAACGGCAAATCGACCAGACAAAAATAGAACTGACTGCCGCTACTGCGTTTCTCAGGATTGGCTTGATCGGACAGTCTCGCCGCCGCGACGCATCCGCGCAGATGTTTCTGACCGAGTTCTGCTTTCTGATCGTAACCGGGACCGCCGGTTCCATCATTATTCGGATTTGCGTCCTTACTGTAGAGATCGCCGCCCTGAACGACGAATCCCGGAATGACTCGGTGAAATGTCGTGCCTGTGTAATATCCGGCATTCACCAGTTTTTTAAAATTGCCGGCATGACCGGGCGTCTCTTTAGCGTAAAGTTCAATGACGATCTTGCCGAAATCCGTTTCGATCACGGCAACCTCGTCTTTTCCGACTGGTTCATTGGGTATGGTCTTCAGTTTAATCTGAAGTTCCGAGATGTCTTTATTTGTGAGCGTCTGCGAAAATCCGCTGACACCCAGCGATAACAGCGCAAGAATGGCGATAATTTTCATGTCTTTCTCCTATAAAATATGAACGTTTCCTGGTTGATGTTGATTCGCTATTTCAATTAAAAAATTTCTGTCCCGAAGCTTCGGGACGATTTCGTTCTCAAAGAGTTCCAGCACTTTCGCCGGATCGTTGTTGATCTCACTCAAATGTCCGAGTATCAGATGCCGGAATCGACCGTTCATTTTGATCCGGTTGAACAGTTCGAGCGACTGTTCGTTGGATAAATGGCCGTCGCGGCTTTTGATCCGGTGTTTGAGGTAAAGCGGATAAGGTCCATCCATGAGCATTCCAATATCATGATTGGATTCAAGAAAAAGCAGATCGAGATCGGATAGATGGTGGAGCACCGACTGATTAACGGTTCCTAAATCCGTCAGAATCGCGATCCGAACATTTCCCGATTCTGCGACAAAACCGATCGGATCAGCGGCGTCGTGCGGCGTCGTGAACGTTTTCAATCGGATGTCGTTGATTTCGAGAATGTCTCCGGCAGTGAAAGTCTCGATTTGCACCTTTTGGATTAACTCGGGGAGAATCGCCCGATGCGTGAGTTCGGTGCAAAAAACCGGAATGCGAAAGCGACGAGCAAAGACGCCGACTCCTTTAATATGATCAAAATGTTCATGGGAAACGACGATCGCGGTTACATCTTCTGGGGAAAGATTCGCTAACTGCATCCGTTCAGTCAGATTCTTCAGGGAAAAACCCTGATCAATCAAAATCGCTCCACCCTCGCCGCGAAGGTAAGTGCTATTACCTTTGCTTCCGCTACCTAAATTGCAAAAAATCATTTTTTCCCCGTCCGACCGCGCGAGGTTAGCGGAATTCCCTGCATACACTTGGGACATACGTCGGGTTTGAACGTCGGAATGTCCAATTTTACCAATGGAAAATACGGAAAGCCAAAATTGACTTTGCCGCCGCTTCGGTCAATTAAAACGCCGATTCCAACGATAATCCCGCCCTGTTTAATAACCAGGTCGATCATTTCGAAGATTGAACCGCCGGTTGTAACGACGTCATCAACGATTATCACTCGCTCGCCTTCTTCGATCTTGAATCCGCGCCGGAATAGCAGGCTGGTTTCCTCGCGCTCCGCAAAGATGCTCCGGCAGGCAAAAAACCGCGCGACAACATGGCTGAGGATGATCCCACCAGTCGCGGCTCCAACGACGACATGCGGCGCTGTCGCCACAAAATGTTCGGCAATCGCTTTGCAAAGTTTTTCCGTCAATAGCGGAAACTGAAGAACGCGGAATTTTTCGACATACGTGTCGCTGTGAAGTCCGGAAGTGAGCAGAAAATGTCCGGACAGAACCGCGCCGCTTTCTTTAAGAATATTTTCATAAGATTCGACAGCCATGACTTACCTCAGAATTGAAATTGTTCATGATATGATTGCGCGGCGGAACGGACATTTTCCGGAAATTTCCCGCCGGAAGGATAAAGGATACCCCGCGAAACATTAATTAGTCCTGCGCCGCATTTTCGGCAAACATCGACGGCGGTTGCCACTTCTCCGCCCTGAGTCCCCACTCCGGGAATGAGAAACGGCAAACTCGGAAAACGGTCGCGCATTTCTACCAATATCGCCGGCTTCGTCGCGCCCATTACCAATCCGGCATTTCGTTTTTGATTCAATTTTTCGACAATTTCCGCCGTTTTCCGATATAATGGGAAATCGCCCCCGTGATCCTGCAACTCCCGCCCGGACGGGTTGGAGGTCACACATAGCACAAATGCGCCTTTTGTCTCATCCTGTAAAAACGGCTGAAGACTTTCGGAACCGAGATAAGGACTTAGCGTGACGGCGTGAAATTTCAGGGTTTCCAGAAGGGATTTAGCGTAAAATGTCGAACTGTTGCCAATGTCGCCGCGTTTGGCGTCGCCGACCAGCAAAACGTCGTTCGGCATTTCTTCGAGCAAACGTTCCAGAACCTGCCAGCCTTTCCATCCCCAATATTCAAAAAAAGCAAGATTGAATTTATAGGCAGGCGTCAGGTCTTTCGTCGCCTGAACGACTTCCCAAACAAAACGATAAACGCCCTCCGGCGAGCGATCAAATTCGATCGGCATTAATGCCGGATCAGGATCAATTCCCACACAGAGATAGCTACGTTTTAAATCTAAACAATTTTGAAAATACTGAGCATAATTCATGGCGGAGAAAATACGCCTTTTCAGACAATTTATCAACGATGTTGAATCGATAAAAACCGTCTGGCTCTACTGGAAACGAATACCTTTAATTTGTCGTCGTGAAACGCCATGTCAAACTATAGGAATTCGCCTGTATATTGTCCGAAGAGAATGACGCGACTTTCCAATAGTAGACCGTATTTTTCGACAGAACCGGACTGACAGGAAATTGCATCGATACGGTTGTTCCCGTCGTCGGCTGAACAACGGTTCCCGTCCAGATTTCACCGCTTTGAGAAAAAGCCTGAACGATCACGTTGTATTTCGTTGCGCCATCCAGTTTTTGCCATGTGAAAGTTGGCCTCAGCGACTGACCTGTCGCATTATTTACTGGTGACGTCTGTACAGGATTTGCGAGCGCGAGGTCGCTTCTCATATCGGAACTCTGACTTTCTTTCAATCCTTGATCGACTGCCGTGACTTTGTAGTAATATTTCGTTCCAATCGTTATGTCAGTATCGGAAAAACTCGTCGCCGTCAGGTTTTCCAGAAAAGTGGTCGAATCGGTGGCGAAGAAATCGCTGGTGGACTTATAAACATTGTAATGAAGAAAATCCGTTTCGGTGTTCGGCGCCCATTGGACATAGATCCGAGCCGTTTCGTTCGGGACGTTGTATCCGTAAACTTTCAGTCCTTGCGGAGTGGCCGGCGGATTTAAATTCTGCGGTTTGAGATGAACTTCGTTGCCTTTTTCGCTTTCGTTGCCGTTGTTATCGATCGCCGAAAGACGGTAATAGTATGTTGTGTTGTAATCCAAACCAACGTTTAAATATTGGTTTTGAGTCGTTTCAATCAAGAGCGTATAGGTTGTCTCAATATCTGAATTGGTCGTTCGGTAGAGGCGATAGGAACGGAAATCATCTTCGTCATTGGCATTCCATTTCAGCATGACCTTTCCGTCGCCGGAGAGCGCGCCGTCGATCCTGAAATTCGCCGGAACGCCGGGAGGCGTCAGATCGTCTTCATCGGTTGGCGTCGTTGTCGTGCATGAAAAAACCAAAAGCGCTGTCAGTATCGGGACTATCCATATTTTTTTCATAACCATCTCTCCTTCAGTACATGATAAAAATAACGATTCAAAATTTTACAATCAATATTGATGCGCACTTTTTTCGGATTTTAATCTTTCTCACCGTAAAATTTCGTTTGATATTCGACGTCCGTTTGGATATTCCATGAGTAAGGTCCGTTCCAGCTTTTCAAAAAAATCGATTTGACTGTTTCATTTATCTTAGCGCTCCGGATTATCAAGCCGACGTTTCGGGAATCGTAAAAATAGTCGCGGCTCCAATTGCTCGTTCCGATCCATGTTAAAGAGTCGTCCACGGTCATCATTTTACAATGTTCGACGCGGGCAAAGGAAATGTAACCGCCTTCGTATTCCGGAATTGTGCTCAGTTTCACTTCGATATTTGGCAAAACGGTCAGACTTTTCAAAAACGGCACTTCATACTTTTTTTGGCACCAGTCCGAAACAAGCAGACGCACATCAACGCCGCGAGCCGCCGCGCGTCTCAATGCATTGTCGAGAACGTCGTACAAACCGTTACGTTCCGATGGTGAGTAACTCAATAGTTGAACATAAACACTTTTTTTCGCCTGATCAATTGCCGCTACGATCGCGGTTTCATCCCATTGAAAACCCTCGGGAATGTCGCCAACCGGATTGGCAGTTGGATAAAATCGGATCGCGTCGGTTTTACCAGATAAAATTTCAAAAGACATTGGTGGTTTGGTTTGCTGAACAGGTATTTTTCGTCCAACCTGACTCTGATGCCAGTCAAATTCAAATAATCCGGTCATCGCCTGCGCGTAGCCTGAATGACGGACTTTCACGCCGATTTCGTGAATATGTTTCAGCGAACGCCAATCGAAATTCTGACTGCCAAGAAAGACAATTTCGCGATCGACGATGAAGAATTTACTATGCTGAACGCCGCTTTTAGCAAATGCGGCGATGATGCGAACATCTATATTCCGAACCTGCTTAAGTCTCTCCAGCGATTCTGGATAAGTTTTGGACATGTTCAGATCGGCAATAATGCGGACTTTGACGCCTCGGTTTGCGGCATGAACGATCGCGGTGAGAACAGTATCTAACGGCTCGCCGGGTTGATTGGCAATATAAAATTGCTCGACGTCGAGAGATTTTTTCGCAGAACCGATCAGTTCCAGCCAGACCGGTGTCGTATTTCGAATCTCTGGATTATCCAGCACCGTTCCAATGGGAATACTTTCAACAATCTCGAAATCACTAAAAGGAATCTGAGAGTACACAGACGATTTAAGAATCAAGATGATAAAAGCCGCCGCGAAAAGGTACTTTTTCAAGATGAACTTTAGAAGCTGATGTTTCGATTTCGACATTTTGAAATCCTTCGATGAATTACTGAAAAACAATTCAGTTAGGTGTTTTTCTTTTTCCTACAGAATATCCGGATTTTATCGAACGATTTCTCCTCACCGTGAATTAACCGTGAGATGTTCGTTCGGTGTGTGTAAATAATAAATAACGGGATGATAAAACTAAAAATGATCAATCCCTTATCGACTTGTCCGCCGGATAGTTGGTTCGAGACCAGCAGGATGAACGGCAAACTCACCGCGGCGGTCATTGACGATATAGAGACAATTCCCGTCAAAAACAAGACCAACGCAAAGATCACAAGACAAACTAAAAATGCGGACGGATAAAGCCCAATAATCATTCCTGCTCCACACGCTACGCCTTTTCCGCCCTTAAATCCGGCGAAGATCGTAAAAGTATGTCCTAAAATCGCGCATAATCCCGCCAGCACCATGACCAGCGTTTCGTTTTCAAATGGAAGGTCGCCGATTCTGATGCGTGAGATGACGACCGTCGCGAATACGCCTTTGGCTATATCAAAAAGCGAGACAAATAAGCCCGCTTTCCACCCCAGAACACGAAAGGCGTTCGTGCCGCCAGCGTTTCCCGAACCAAATTGCCGGACATCGATTCCTTTTGTCAATTTACCGACGATAATGCTCGACGGAATGGATCCAACGAGATAACTTAAAATAAGAACCATAATTAATGTAATCATTATTCACTCCATGAAAGGCCGATTGCCGCCGCGCCGTTTCCGACGTGAGCGCCGAGAACGGGCGCAATCGGAAGAATTTTGATATCATTCATGCCAAATTCACGGAACAGTTTCCTTCGCAAGAATCTGGCAATTTTGGGATTGTTGGCATGTGCCACAATGAAACGGGGATTTTTCTTCTCTCTCGCTAAGGACGTCGCAAACTTGAGCACTTTTTTCATGCCGCCGATATTCGAGAAACTTTTCGAGTAATGCACCGGCATACCGAGTTCATTTAATTTCAAAATCGGCTTGATATTTAAAAATTTAGCCAGAAGCCCCTTGGCCTTGCTGACTCTTCCGCCTCTCACCAGATATTTCAGATTTGGAATACTGACGAACACCTGTGTTTTGGGAGGATATTTATCAACGATCGCAACGACTTCGTCATGCGATTTTCCGCTATAAATCAACTCTGCCGCTTTTTGTACAACCATTCCGAATGTGATCGACAATGACCGCGCATCGATAACAGTGATCTTTTTCCCCGGAAATTGCTTGGCGGCATTCAACGCGCTCTGCAAAGTTCCGCTGGCAACCGACGGCAAATGGATCGCAATAATCGATTCATAATGCGACAATAAAAAGCCAAAGGCATTCGTAAAATCTATTGGCGGCGGTTGCGAAGTCTTCGGATGATGTGGCTCCGATTCCAGCATTTGATAAAAATATTCCGGCGTGATGGTCACTTTGTCAATGTACGTCGATTGCCCAAAACTGATGCGAACAGGAATGATGTAAATGTGATATTTATCGATGATTTCCTGCGGCAAATCGCACGCCGAATCGGCAACCAGCGCGATCGACGGATGTTTCGAGTGGGAAATATTGAATTGTTTCAGCATGTCGTCGGCTTTTTGCTGGGTAAGATTACCATATTTCCGAACAATAGCAAATACTTTCGCCGGTTCATTGCTGTGAATATGGAGCCGCGCTTTTTCCGGCGAACCAGCGACGACAATGCTATCGCCCATTGAATCGATCTTCGATCGGATTTCCGGGATGTTGATGCTCTTCCCTTCGATCAAACATTCAGTGCAGAACCGGTAAGTGATGTTTTCCGGTAAAATTTCTGTCGCGGCGACGGAACCGGTTTTCACCTGATCAGGTTGCGCAAGGTCTCTCGCCCGCCCGCGTTTGATGAAATGCGTAATTCCCTCGAGAAGATAAACAAATCCCTGCGCTCCGGAATCGACGACGCCGGCGGATTTCAGCGCTTCTAATTTGTTGCGCGTATTCTCCAGCGACCGCTTGGCGACTTCCAGTGATCTGCCAAGCAATTCCTCGAAATCGCGAATCGTTTTGCTGTTTTCGTGAACATTCTCCGCCCAGTCTTTGATGACCGTCAGTATTGTCCCTTCCTTCGGTTTCGAGAGCGCTTCGTATGCATGTTCCTTAGCCGATTTGGCGGCTTTGGCGAACTGCTCGGTATTGATTTTCTTCAACTTGCCGAGTCCTTTGTAGAGCCCGTAGAAAAATTGCGCTAAGATGACGCCGCTGTTGCCGCGCGCGCCTTCAAGAGCTGAATCGGCGATCTGTTTGCTCGATTGGTCGATGTCCACCGGCGTTTTCTCTTGCAAGTTTTCGACGACTGTCCGAAGAGTCGAAGCCATGTTGGTGCCGGTGTCGGCATCGGGAACCGGGAAGACATTAATTTCGTTCAGGTAATCCTGATGGTCAACGACGCGTTTGGTGCCTGCCCGGATACCGAGTGAGAACCGTTTTCCGTCGATATATTTAATTTTCATTCGTACTCACTTTCATTCAATTAACAAAACTAAAATTGAAGGTTAAAGAGCGTTCAGTCAATTCCCGAAAACTATTCTTTATCCTTTGCTCCGAAAAAATTCATCTGAGTCGGGGCGATCGCTCCGCCTGAGATAATGGTTTTCAAACCCTGTTCAACGGTCATTTCCGATGGGACAACATCCTTTTCTTCGAGAAACAGCGCCCAGCCGGAAGTCGGATTTGGTGTCGTCGGCAGAAAAATATGGACAAATTTTGTTCCGTCTTTTCCCACTGATTGGCCGGTGACGAATCCAAGCGTCCAGCAACCTTTTCGCGGATATTCAATAAAGACAACCTTCTCGAATCCGGCTTTTGAAAATGATAGGGCGCTTAAAATTTGTTTAATCGTTTGATAAACCGTCCGAACCAGCGGAATGTAATTCAGCCATTTTTCGAACACCTGAAACATCGCCTTTCCCAGCACATTCGTCATGACTACGCCGAGTAGATAAATAAGCAAAATAGAAACGATCAATCCGAGTCCCGGAATATGAAAACCGATTAATGGATCCAAAGCGGGACGAACCATGTCGTCAAACAAACTGATAAAAAGTTTGAAAAAATAGACCGTGACGGCGATTGGAATCAGCGCCAGAATGCCGGCGATCAACTTGTTGCGAAGAGAAATTTTAATTTTAGGCCAAATGGATTTCATTTTCACTTTAAGTAATTGGCGGAGGCTAAAGATTGAACCGCCAGAAACGCGCGGTAAGCGGTGACATAATCGTCGTGTGAAAATCCGACGGTTTGATCGGAAATTCGATGAGTCCCGGGAACGCGAAGCGCTATTTCCGTCATCTGTGTTTCCCTCAGCGTCACTTCAAACTGGAACGGCGGATTCAGCTGAAAAGGTTCGATTTTCGTCTGAAAAACCTTATCGATTGCATTTTCATAACGTTCGGTGATTTTCGTCGGATGAATCATAATTCCGGTCGAGCGCGAGATGCCGGTTTTGGTGACGACGGACGCAGTTCCGGTCTTCAGTTCCGTAACCTCTTCGGCGACTTTGTTATCGCCGGCGACCAACAAAAGCGGGACGTTTTTCGCTCCGCAAAATGCGGCATTCAGCGTCGTCTCGCCGACCCAGCGGTCATTGAGAACAGCCTTTGCAATGGAGTCGGCGTAAGTATGCGACAGAACCGCGTCGTGCAAACCGCCTTTTCCGTGGTAGCCGATGAAAATCGCGCCGTCGAAATCTTCCGTCAATCCTTCCATCATCGAGTCGGTTTTGTGCGCGCCGGAGATCAATTGAACTGCCGGGGAAAGTTCGTCAATGTGGAGATTCAGCATATAATCGTGTGAATCGTTCACGACGATTTCCCGGACACCACGTTTCAGAAGAAGTTCGGCAACCGTGTTGAGTTCGAGCGTCATCAGTTTCCGCGCCCATTCGTAAAAGTAGTCCTTGAGTTCACGATGGCGATCACTGCAAACCCCTCCGATTCCTTCCATATCACACGAAATATAAACTCTTTCCATTAACACACTCCTTTCGGATAGTAAATTAGCCCAACAGCAGGGTTAATTCAAGCAATTCATTCAATACCGATTCTTAGAGCCGGATTTTTAGATGCAGATACAATCCCTCGGATTTTTTAGCCGCGGATTAGCGCTGAACCCCGCCAACGACGGTGGATGGAAACAGATAAGAGAAGAAAATTGACCACAAAAAGGGACGAAAGAAGACGAAAAGAAGAAATGAAGGTTGAGAACAGGTGTGAGTTCCTAACAAATCTGCGTCCCTTCTCCCAACTCCCATTTTACGGTTTCCAACGACCAGTAATCAGTAATCAGTTATCAGTCACTTTTCACTGCTCACTGTCTTTGCTTCTCAACTTGCTGACAGAGGCGGGTCTAACGCTTCGCGGACTTTTGTCCAGACTTCCGACGGTCGATACGGCTTCTGAACAAAATCTTTCAATCCGCGAGACAGCAGATCGGATCTCTTATCCGGTTCAATGTAGCCGCTGGCAATAATCACCTTCACCTGCGGATTCGCCACGATGAGCCGTTCAAAGAGTTCTATTCCGTTCATGATGGGCAAGCCGATGTCGCTGATGATTAAGTCGATTTTTGAACCTTGTTCGCCGTATTTCTGCAAAGCGGCTTTACCGTTGACGGCATTACCACGTGATACCCTCTTTCCTCCAGGACTTCTTTTAAAAAATCCAGTACCATCTCTTCATCTTCTACGATGAGGATCGTTTCGTTTCCGCCGGCGATGTTTTCCTTGACACGATCTGTCGATATTTCCAGCGATTCGGCGTCTTGAGGAACGGGCAGATAAACGGTAAACGTCGTTCCTTTTTCCAAAACGCTGTCAACCAGAATGAAACCATGATGGTCGGTCACGATGCCATAGACAATCGAGAGTCCCAGACCGGTTCCTTTTCAAAATTCTTTTGTTGTGAAGAATGGATCGAAGATACGCTTGATTGTCGCTTCACTCATGCCAGTGCCGGTATCCGAGATTTTGATCCGGGTATATTCTAAGTTGGAAGCCTGTGGCAGGAGCAATCGGACTGCATTGCCCGCCATCGTATCTGTCTGGATCGTCAACAAACCACCGTTCGGCATGGCGTCGCGGGCGTTCACACAGAGGTTCAGCAAAACCTGATGAAGTTGACCGGCGTCGCCCAATATAAAAGGCACCATCTCCATTTTCGTCTTGACTTCAATCGTTTTCGGGAAGGTTTCGGCAAATAATTTCATCAGTTCTTCGATGATCTGGTTAATACTAACCGCCTGCCAACTGGGTTCGGTTTTTCGGGCGAAGGTCAACAGTTGTTTGACCAGAGTCCGCAGGACTTCGCGCGCGTCCTCCGCCAGTTGCGGGTAAAGCAATGCCGAGGCGATGTTGGTGATCGGGCGCCCCACATCACTGGAAATCAATTGGGTGATCTTGCTGGTCTGCGCGGTGAAGCGCCGCACGCACAGGAGGGCATTATCCAAAAACAGGGTGACGATGTCGGTGCTGTCGAGCAGGTTCTTCATGTCGTTGTTCGTGTGCGAGAGTTCGTCCACGTTGGCTTGCAATTCGTTATTGACCGCTTGCAACTCTTCGTTCATGGATTGTATATCTCTTCCTTGGAAGTGGTCAACTCCTCATTGGTGGATTGCAGTTCCTCGTTGGTAGATTGCAACTCCTCATTGGCTGATTTGAGTTCCTCCTGCGAGGTCTGCATTTCTTCGCGGATGGGTTGCACTTCCTGATGCGCGTGGTTGAGTTCGCGTTCCAGTTCTTCTATACGCGCACTTTTTCGATGGAACTCTTCGCCTGGTCTTCATCGAGCAGGTTGGGTTTGGTGAAGAGCGGCGCGTGGTGAATAAAGGCGCTGATACTGGCGGGCAGTTCGTTTATCGCCGCGATCACATCTGCCAGCCCGGCATCAATTGCGCTGTGTGGCATCCCGTCAAATTTTGCCGTGCTGGGTTCCTGCACAAAAACACTGCCGCCCTTTTCTTTAATGGTGCGCAGTCCCAGCGTGCCGTCTGAGCCCATGCCCGAAAGGATCACGCCGATGCTGTGTTCCTGCTGGTCTTCTGCCAGCGAACGAAAGAAGAAATCAATTGGCAGGCGCAGTCCACGCGGCGCGAGTGGAGTCAGCAGATGCAGGACGCCGTGCAGGATGGACAGGTCTTTGTTGGGAGGGATGACGTAGACGCAGTTCGCCTCCAGTCCGCCCGCGGATGCGCCAATCCCTACGATGGGAAAACCTGATTTCGATCTATCAACTTTCGTTGTCAACTCTTTCGGAGATGTGATTTCTGACTTTGAGCCGGTTTTCATCTTTTTTAGCATTTTATTCATCCTTCTTGGATTATATTTTCTGCGTTTACAACAATGGTGTTATCGCAAAAAGAAAGGCGCTAAAATCCGCTGGCTTGAGGGCAAGATTCCCTTTAGCGAGGGTTTCATTTTCTAATTACTGTCGCCGAAATATTCACTGTTAGATATAAAATCAATTGCAGTCGATTGCAAGTTATGTTTGGTGAGCTTAGGCAGGTGATTAGTCAGCAGTGAGCAGTAATCAGTAAGCAGTAACCAGTGACCGGAAAACCGACTCATTCTTCCTCCGTATTTCGAGTTCCGAGAAATCGACATCCAATAGCGGTGGGAAGTCCAATTTGATTCCGCTGACTTTTCCCGAATCGTCTCGTTCAAAGGTCAGAAATCCGTTTGGAATCTGAGGATCAAAAAATTTGGCGCGAAAGGATTCTCCCGGCCAATGTTCGAGAACTGCCGAAAATCGGCGGTGTAACATATTCTTTGTCAAAATCATCCCGAATAATTAGTTTTACACGTGTGTAATTGTATCGTCAAATCCAAAGTACTTTTCTTCATTCTGACGCTTGCGCTGATTCTGAACGCGCCGCAGGCGGTGCTGTGTCAGGACAGCACGCACGTCAAAACAGCCTTGGTTCTAAGCGGTGGCGGCGCACGCGGCTTTGCGCATATCGGCGTTATTAAGGCGCTTGAAGAAATCGGATTCTATCCCGATTTGATCGTCGGCACCAGCATGGGCGCGTTGATCGGCGCTTTATATGCGGCGGGAAAAACACCGGAAGAAATTCAAACCTATGTTGAGGAGACAAACTGGATCAAGCTTTTTTCGTATCAATCCTATCGCGAGATCGAATTCGTCTCTCAAAAAATGGTTGAGTTACCCGCGATCTTTTCACTCCGTTTCGATAATCATTTCAATGTCATCTTCCCGAAAAATTTACTTTCAACGCAAGGCATTAACGAGCGCATAACGCAGGCGACAATTTATCCCGACTTTGCGACCGGCGGAGATTTTGACAGTCTCACCATTCCGTTCCGGGCAATAGCGACCGACATCCGTACCGGAAAATCTGTTGTTCTAAGAAGTGGAAATTTAGCCAAAGCTATTACTGCCAGTTCATCCTATCCGTTCATTCTTGCGCCGGTTGCAATCGATTCCTTTTTGCTGATCGACGGCGGTTTGACAAACAATGTCCCGTGCGACGTCGCTCAAGACCTCGGGGCAAATTTTATCATCGCCGTTGATGCCTCTAGTAAAATTGTCCGACTAGGTAACGAAATCGATCCATTTTCTTTGTGGGGACAGGCGGTTAACACGATTTCCTTTTTTTCCGACACGCGCAACCTACATCTGGCTAACGTACTGATCCATCCGGAAATCGGAGAAATTACATCGACCGATTTCGATTCGGTTCAGACACTCATCGACTACGGGTATGAACAAACCAAATTACAGGTTGAAAAAATCCACCCTTACGCTACACATCGCAAACCTTCAGCCGACCAATTAAACCGAACGATTTCCCAGACAGACAGTTTGTTTATTCGTTCTATTCATTTTACCCCTAATCTTCTGACTAAAAAAATGGTGATTGATCGGGAAATAACACTTAAGAAAGGCGATCGCTGGAACCTGAACCTTGCGCGGAGGAGCGTTAAGAATCTTTATAGTACCGGACTTTTCAAAAACGTCTATATTTCTCTAAGTCAGGCGGGCGGCGATTCCGCTGATCTGAAATTCGATATCGAAGAACAAGAACGTACGCAATTCTCCTTTGGGGCAAGGTTCGACAGCGAGCGGGAAACACGCGGCTTCGCCTCTATGAAATATAAAAATCTCTTCGGCGTCGGAATCGACAATCTAGTTTATCTCATCGCTAGTGATCAATACCGGCGGTTGGCGTGGGATTTCCGAACTCCGCGTATCTGGACAACAACTCTGACTGGTTACCTGTCTCTTTTCAGACAGGAAGAAAATATACCGCTTTACCAAAACATGAAACGCACGAGTTTCGGCGAATTCACTAAAACCGGTTTAGAATTCAGCGGCGGCGTTCAAGTTAAGCGAGTAGGTCTGACTTCAGTTGGTTTTCAATACGAATCGACGAATGTAGAATCCGACAGTAGTTATCGCCCTATAATTTCGAAAACCAGTTATGAAACCGGCAGTCTGTTGCTCAGGATTCTCGTCGAAAACACGGATGATATCGATCTACCGACTCGAGGTCGCATTAACAATGTCCTTTTTCAACATTCCTTCAATAAAAACAAACTGCTTCTATTCGATCGGTTCTCAGTCGAATCGTCATCTTTTGAAACTTTCAACGATAAATACACTTTTTCAACAAATCTTCAGTTGGGTTATCTCAATTCCGCCTTGTCGATATTCGAGAAATTCCGTCTGGGCGGAAGTGAATCTCTGCCGGGCTATCATCAGGATGAATTGTGGGGACGATTAATCCTATCTGTCGGAATTGGTGTCCGCGCGCCGCTGGCGTCGGGCATCTATTATCAACTTACCGGAAAATTTGGAAACGTTTGGGAAGATATCCAATATTTCAACTGGCGCGAACTTCGCCCCGGTTTTAAAACCGGCGTACTCATTCCCACGCCCGTCGGTCCGATCTCGCTGGATTACGGATTTAATTTACACGGAAGGAATCTCGTTTATTTGTCAATCGGGCACAATTTTTAGTTGTAACCATTTTACGTGAATTTTCTCAAACCAATCAAAATGTAAAAATATTAGAATTCAATGGAGATTAAAATGTCTGAAAAATTAACAAAACAAAAATTCATAACCGATGTATTTGACTATGAGAAATTTTCCGAATGGAAATATACCGGCGACGTTCCGTGCATTATCGACTTCTACGCCGACTGGTGTCAACCCTGCAAAATGGTTTCGCCAATTCTCGAAGATATGGCAAAAAAGTATGAGGGTAAGATTAAGGTCTATAAAATAAATACGGATCAGGAATCCGAATTAGCCAGCATCTTTAATATCCGAAGCATACCTTCTATCTTGTTTATACCGATGGAAGGTCAACCGCAAATGGCAATTGGCTCACTCCCGAAAGTAACTATTGAAAAAGTCATTCATGAAGTGCTAGTGGTCCCCGCCCCGGTTTTAAAAAATTCGTAAAATAACTGAGCAGTGTTCAGTTTTAAAAGCATTTAAGCGTAATAATTCAAAGCGCTCTTTTAGCCACATGATCACGATTTCGCCGCATTTAGAATCCAGTGCGTCAATGTAGCTTTAACTGGTATTTTCCCGCTGGAAACGACGTTACCGTTAATCAGCAGTCCAGGCGTTAGCATGATTCCCAGAGCGGTGAACTGCCGCCAATCCGTTACTTTAGAGATGCTGGCTAGAATGTTATTTTCCTCGACTATTTCCCGACAAAGCGCTTCGAGTCTCCGGCAATTCAGACAGCCGGATCCGACGATAGTAATTTCAATCATTTTAAACCCGCTTTCCTATAAATTCCATTTGGTAAAATTGCGTGAATTGTTCGACAATCCCATCCCGACTCCAAAAAGCAGTCCGCCGACCAATTTGCCCCAATCCAGTGGTTTGGGATTGAATTCGATGATACCGAAATACTTCATCACCTGGAATCCGATCATGGAAATAATCACCGCCGTCAGCATAAACTTCAGGATTTTGAAGTCCTTGAGCAGAAGCAATCCGGTGACGCGGGGATATTTAGTGATGCCGGTGCGTTGTAAGATTAATCCGAAAGCGAAACCTGTGAGTAATCCAATGACGATTTTCAGAATCACTTTACACCTCCCATCTGACGATAGAGCAGTTTTGTCGTGATAATTCCGGTGACAAAAAAGGAGGCGCCCGCAACCATACTCCCAAGCGATAGATGCGCCCAGCCCTGCAGAATATTCCCCGTTGTACAACCGGAAGCCAGAATGGCGCCCCAGCCCATCAGGAAGCCACCAATGAGGACAACCGCAAATCGTTTCCAGATATTTGCACCGTGATATTTAGACCACACCGCAGGAATAATCTCCGGTTGATACTGATGAGAAAATTTGGCGCCGGTGTAGCCGCCAACCACAATCCCGATCAGCAAGAAAAATTCCACAAAGGCCGCAGTATCTGTGCTCAGATTTTTAATTACCGGATTGGTGGTCAAACCCGGAAAGATGTACCGGAACAGCGCCGAGATATAGCCGATTCCAGCCGTGATGCCGAAAGGGTAATCTTTATAACTCAAAGCCTGAAACAGAAAATAGGTGATCATGGACAGAAGCGACACCAGCAGTCCGCCGGTGAACCAGTGCCACTCGCCGTTTTGATTGAAAAGTTTTTTCACGTTGTCTCCTTGTTTGTATTCAACGAATTCTAACTATTTATGATTTAACAATTCCTTCAGACGATTATTAAGTTGCTCTGGATTTTTGATTTTGCACTTATCAATAATATCATAAGGATTGATGGACTGTTCTCCAATAATGATACCCGGTGAGGCTTTAATCTGGAATTTTTCAACGAGTCCCTTAACGCTCGGATCATCCAGATATTTGACCGAATAGGGCAAATTAGCGTTTTTCAGAAAGTGCTCGACAATGTTGCTTTTACGACATTTTGGCGAACGGATTAACAGGATTTGATGTTTACTAGGCATATTTATAAACCTTCAGGTTTTTTATCAGCCTCGAAGATATAGTACAAATTCGGTAACAACAACAGCGTCACAAATAGCGAGAAGAACAGTCCGCCAATTACCGCGATTGCCATTGGCTGGAGCATATCGCCACCTTCGCCCCAATTAATCGCCAGCGGCAGAAGCCCGAGT
>Ga0210017_1001077_pt1 | contig 23752 bp, 20 predicted proteins | sample CryGeyCG2014_020_FD_183966 | JGI IMG/M metagenome (GOLD analysis project Ga0210017, IMG submission 183966) | Groundwater microbial communities from aquifer - Crystal Geyser CG08_land_8/20/14_0.20 (SPAdes) (version 2) | ecosystem: Environmental > Aquatic > Deep subsurface > Groundwater | place... | reverse complement strand
ATCCAAAAGGTCCTTGATATCGTCGGCTTGGATTTTTACTTGATCTCTTCCCGCCGCTTCCCGGAAATTCGCGAAGAGTTTAACGGTGACAGCCAATCTTTCACCAACCCAACTCGTTGAGCGAAAAGGTATAAATGTGTCGAGGTACCCAACCCCGTTCAACCCCCATACCGAAAAGCAATATAAACCACCCATCAAGAGTAAATGGAGGTTGGAAAATGGCAGCTGTGAAAATTCAAGTCCAGAATATTGTTGTGTCCGTTACTTACGAAGAAGTTAGATTCAACTTGGAAAAACTGGCGAGATCTCTAGATCGAGCGAGGTACGATCCAGAAGTCTTTCCAGGAATAGCTTACAAGTCTGAGGATCCACCAGCATCTTTCTTGATATTTGCGTCCGGCAAGATGAACTGCGTCGGTGCAAAAAGCATGAGGGATGCCAAGCTAGCGATAAAGAAGCTCACAAAGAAACTCGGGAGTGCGGGCGTCAAGGTGAAAGCTGAACCAAAGGTGAAAGTCCAAAACATCGTGGCCTCTTTCGATTTCGGGACCGAGTTTGATCTCGAGAAGATCGCGAGGAGCTTTGAAAACACCGAGTACGAGCCAGAGGTCTTCCCCGGGCTGGTGTTCAGAATGGAGGACCCGCACGTCGTGGTGCTGCTGTTCGTCTCTGGAAAAGGGGTATGCGCGGGTGCGAAGAGCACAGAGGATATAAAGAGGGCAGCCACGAAGATAACGAAGATACTCACAAAGCGATTTCAAAAATAATCCAGCGCCTAAGCAAGCGTGGCACGGAAAAATCCTTAACCATGCTTTTGTAAAAAGACATGGATGACATGGCGAAGACTATTATCATACGTTACGGTGAACTGGCCCTCAAAAGCGAGAGAGTTCGCAGGCGATTCGAGCAGCGCCTGATTAGCAACATCGAGCGAGCCCTCCGTGGTTTAAGTTATCGCATAAGGAAAGAGCGCGGCAGGATCTTCATTGACACGAGTTCGGCTTCGGCATTGAGCAGGATGACAAAAGTTCCCGGGGTAGTTTCAGTTAGCTCTACAAGCAAGACAAAGGCGACGGTTGGGGCTATATGCAAGTCGTCGGTTATCGCAGCGAGGCGCATACTAAAGTCAGGTGAGGCCTTCGCTGTCCGTGCAAGCAGAGTTGGTAAGCACGATTTTTCCAGCCAGGAGATAAACGAGGCGGTAGGATCAGCTATCCTCAAGGCAGTACCGACCTCCAAAGTGAATCTCTCGCACCCAGACCATACAATTTTTATCGAGGTTCGCGGCGGTGACGCTTACATTTTCACGGAAAAAAGAGCCGGTGTTGGGGGATTGCCCGTCGGAACTCAAGGCAAAGTTGTCGTGCTTCTATCCGGGGGGATAGACAGCCCGGTAGCAGCATATCTGATGATGAAGCGCGGTTGTCTGATATTCCCAATATTTTTTGACAACAAGCCATACACAGACAAGCGCACGCGCGAACGGGCCATCGCAATATCCAAAAAATTGACTGATTTTTATCAAAAGATTGAGTTGAGGGTGGTGCCGTTTGGTGAGATTCTGCGGAATTTCATCGAAAAAGCTCCTCGTGAACTTACCTGCGTGCTGTGCAAACGAGCGATGTTCAGTGTAGCTAACCGAGTTGCCGAGCAGGTTGGAGCTGGGGCGATCGCTACGGGCGAGAGCTTGGGGCAGGTCGCGAGTCAAACTTTGATCAACCTCAGTGTCATCGATGAGGCGTCAAAGTTGCTTGTGCTGCGACCGCTCATCGGTATGGATAAAGTAGAAATCGAGAGGATAGCCCGCTCTATAGGTACATTTGAGACATCGACCAAGCCAGCATCTGGATGTTCCGCGGTTCCGCCCTATCCCGAAACTTACGCAAGCTTAGAAAAAGTAATTGAAGGGGAATTGAGGTTTGATATGCAGGCGCTCATCGAATCGGCGCTCGCAAAGTCGAAGGTTATCAGCGTTGGGGGATAGCATGGACATCGTCGTTCAGCCGAGTGAAAAGATTTCGGGACAAGTCGACGTTCCCCCTTCCAAACTCTACACTCAATTTGCGACCGCGCTCGCCCTTCTGGCGGATGGTAAAAGCACGATCAAACATCCGCTTCGCACAAAAGACACGCTTGCCCTCCTACACGCGGCGGAAAACATGGGTGCGACAGTGAAGCGGACGCAGGAGCAATTGTCGATATGGGGTGTTGGCAGTTTATTGAAACCTACGGGAAATGTGATAGACGTGAAAAATTCTGCGACCGACCTAACCATGATGACATCCATAGCGGCACTGTCTCCCCGCGTTTCTGTCATCACAGGAGATGCCCAACTGCGAACCCGCCCAATACCCCAGTTGCTAAAAGCGTTGAACAGCATGGGGGCCAAGGCATGCTCCACAAAGCCAGATGATAGCCCGCCATTTGTGGTTTTCGGAGGGGAGCTTCGAGGTGGTAGAATATCAATCAAGGGGGTTAACGCTTGGTTGATGCCGGCCCTCTTACTGCCATGCCCATACGCAAAGAAGAAGGTAGAATTTTTTTCAATTGCCGATTCGCTTCCACTCCGATTGGCATTAGACCTCATGAAAGCGGCAGATGTGAAAGTTTCCGTGGAACGAAAGCTGAGGATACCTAATCAACCATACCATCCATTCAGCGCTGAAGTTCCAGCGGATCTCGCGGCCGCGGCACCGTTCGTCGTCGCTGCGGTTTTGACGGATTCAAAGCTCAGACTCAATGGTGCCGAGTTGGCATGTGATAGGGGTGCGGTCTTTTTGGATATTTTGAAAAAAATGTATGTGAAGGTTGAGATATCAAAAAAATTTGTGCTCGTGCGCGGACCCCAGCAGCCGAGAGGGGCTAAACTCAATCTTTCACAAACACCCGAGCTTTTACCTATAGTTGCGGTTCTTGCGGCGAAGGCAAAGGGGAAGACAACAATATCAAATGCTTTGGAGGCGAGGGCCATGAAATCCGATAGGATATCGGCGATGGCGCATGCGCTGCGAAAAATGGGCGTAAAACTCTCGGAGCAAAAGGATGGCCTAGTCGTTGAAGGGCAAGCGAAGCTTAGAGGGTGCGAGGTGGACGGTTGCAACGATTATGCGGTGGTCGCCGCGCTTATAACTGCAGGAATGCTTGCCAACGGTAAGACCACAGTCAGGAACAAGGCAGAGGCGCTTCAGACATCGTACTCGCGTTTTATTTCGACATTTCAAGAACTCGGCGCGAATGTGGGGCACGTGGGGTAAACCTCACATCGCCTTCAAAATTTCAATCCGTTTTTCAAGCGGCGGGTGGGTGGCGAAGAGCGCATCTAGCGGGCTTCGATTTGGATCAGATATGAACAAGTGCGAGATCGACTCGCTCACTTTCATTTTTCCTTGGTTGATGTTTTTTATCTTCTCAAGCGCCGATGCCAGCCCCTCAGGATAACGGGTCAACTGAGCTGAGCTAGCGTCGGCAAGAAACTCGCGTCTTCTGGAGATTGTAGCTTGCACCAGCCTGCTAGCGATCGGGGCGAAAATCGCGAGCAAAAATCCAACCGCGATCAGTAAACCAGCCCCCTTTCCCCTCTCCCCGCGGCTGGCCAACCTGTAGGAGCGGAGTAGCATGTAGCTCAGTATAGCTATCAAGCCAACGAGCACGGCAACGAGGGTCATGAATCTGATGTCATAATTCCCGATATGTGATATCTCGTGCCCAACTACGCCTTCAAGCTCGGTCCTGTTGAGGTTTTTCAACGCCCCCGTCGTCACGGCTATAGACGCGTGTTTTGGATCCCTTCCACACGCGAAGGCGTTTATCTCATCATCTTCGACCACGTACACCTTAGGGGGAGGTATGCCGGCGGCTATGCTCAGCCCTTCAACGGTATTTATGAGGTACGCGTGCTGCACAGGATCAGCGGGCCTCGCGCCAGTGGCCTTGAGCACTATTTGATCGCCGTAACGATAAGAAATTGAAGCGTGCGAGACCATTATGACAAGTGCAAACGCCAAGAAAATCAAGGCAAATTGTGGGAACAGCAGACGGATTATCACATAAACTAGGGCAGCTACAAGCGCCACCACAAAAATCGTGAGGAAGATAGAGTTCCTCTTGTTTTTCGCGATTTGGTCGAAGAAGCTGACTTTTTGCATCAGAAGCTCACTTTGACTGGAGCCCTTTCTGCCTCGGCGATTTCAAAGTACGGGTGGGGGGTTCTGCCCTTGGCGAACCATCGCCCGGGTATTGTCGTGATCAAGTTGTTGTGGGAGAGCACAGAATCGTTGTAGAATTGTCGCGCGTATGCGATCTTGCTTTCTATCCCATCGAGCTGTTCCTGTAGCAGCTTGAAGTTATCGCTGGCCTTCAGGTTCGGATAGTTTTCGGCGAGTGCGAATATCGTTTTCAACGCGGCGGCAAGTCCGGCGCCAGCGGCCATCTTCTCCTTTGTACTGCCTGCCGAGAGCATGCGCTCCCTGGCTTTCGTAACCATATCTATTGCTTTTTGCTCGTGCGTCATGTACCCCTTAACGGTTTCGACGAGGTTAGGCACGAGATCGGCACGTTTCTTGAGCTGGACATCGATTTGCGACCAGGCATTCTCGATGCGGTTTGAAAGTATCCTTATGCGGTTGATGAAATAAACGCTGATAATTACAATTAAGGCGATTATCCCGACGACAGCGAGGACTATTATCCACTCGATCATTTTGCCACTTCCTACAGAACGTATGCGGCCCTAAATATAAAGTTTAAAGCACTAGCGTCAGCAACTGAGCGGAGACACCCGTGAGCCAAGCGACTATGCGCCAATATATGTCGCCGTAAACGACCGCGATGAGCAACCCGGCGCCAAGCGCTGGAGCGAATGGCATCCCCTTCTTGATCCTGATGCTGTTACTCAGCTTGCCCGCGCGCACAAGCTTTTTTAACGCACCCACTTGGTAGCGCGTCAGGCCAGCAGCCCTGCTTGGATTTGAGTAAACACGATCCCACCCTGGCTTTCCCAACCCAAGCCTAGAGCTCCAGCGTCCGACTTTCCCATTTTTTTCGTAGATGACTTCCGCCGGGATCATTCCTTCCTTGAGCTGGGTGATTTTGACCTGCTCGTAGAACGCTCCCCGGCCGCGGGCACGGCAGATGATAGTGTAAACGAGGAGGATGGGGAGGATGACTATGACGCTGTTGAACAGAACCGTGATCGGGAAGAAGGGGTAGTTGCTTGAGTACGGCGCCCTGCTGTATGCCGGCGAGAAAATTGGAACGAGCGCCCCAAAAGCGGTGAACAGCTTGACATCACCTCCGGCCCAACCACCGCTCAGCCACATGGCATAGCCGATCGCGAACGCAAAAGCCGCACCGACCACGCCAGATATCGCGAGCATCAAGTCACGCTGGTAGGCGCCCCAGCAGATGTAGAAGGCGATGCCGATAGGGATCAGGGGGAGGGTAAGTTTGTTCGGGATGATGCGCTTTTTCAAATCGGTGTAGTTGGCCACGCAGGCGGCAGCCAGCGCCAAGCCGACGGGTATCAGCTCAAACATACGTTCACCCCAAATTCGTCAATCATCCGCTCTTCAGGACATCTGTTGTACTTGTAGTTCCCTTGTGGTGTTGTCATACTTTATCGCAACGTTGTCCCCGACGCTGACCCTGTTCTCTATCTCGACCAACCGAATTCCTGCCCCGGGCCCGATGTCACCGCTTGCCAAGTACCAATCGCCGTCGCCTATTTTCTGATATTCAAAATCCCAGTTCGCGACGGCAACGCATCCGGGCGTTCCCTTGAGCCAGACGGTGTTGTCTGCGGTCTTGAGCCCCACATCGACGCTGATGGTCTTTGACCCGATCACCATCACATAATAAACAGCAATTGCGACGATTATCAACGCGGCGGCAAACATCAGGAGGTAATCAGTAGTATTTTTTTCACCGCTCTTTACGGATTTCATCAAATTTCACCCAACCTAATCGGTTGTGAAGGGGATATAAAACCGCTGTTAATAAGGCATCACAAACAGAGGCATGAAAAACCGAAAGGGATAAAAATTCAGGATTTGTATTAGAGTTGGGTTTAACTGACTTTGAAAATTACGAATGAGGTGGTTGAATGAGTGCACTAGGGGGTAGACCAGTATTTGTATTGCCAGAGGGCACTAGGCGTTTGGTGGGCCGAGATGCCCAACGGATGAATATCCTCGCGGCTAGGGTTATCGCCGAAGCGGTAAGGACGACCCTCGGGCCGCGCGGTATGGACAAGATGCTTGTCGACAGTTTGGGAGATGTAGTCATCACAAATGACGGCAAGACGATTTTGGATGAGATGGAGGTTGAGCATCCAGCTGCAAAGATGATGGTAGAAATAGCGAAGACCCAAGACGAAGAGGTTGGAGATGGCACGACCACAGCGGTCATCATCGCAGGTGAGCTTCTGCACAAAGCAGAGGAGCTGTTGGACCAAGTAATTCACCCGACAGTAATCGCGGCCGGTTACAGGATGGCTGCAGACAAGTCTCAAGAGATTTTGGAGGGGCTTGCCGAAAAAGCAGATTTCGACGATGAAGCGTTGCTTAAGAAAATCGCCATGACTTCGATGACAGGGAAAAAGGCGGAGGGGGCGAAGGATAAGCTAGCTGACCTTGCTGTAAAGGCAGTGAGGCAGATAGCCGACAAGACGAATGGCAAATACGTTGTGGACATCGATTACATAGGAGTCGAAAAGAAGCAGGGCGGCAGCACCACCGAGTCCGAACTCATCCACGGTTTGGTGATCGATAAGGAGCGCGTCCATCCCGGCATGCCGAAGCGTGTGAAGAACGCAAAAATAGCTTTACTAGATTGTGCACTCGAGGTGAAGAAGACAGAAACGGACGCCGAGATAAGGGTAACGCGGCCGGAGCAGCTCCGGGCTTTCTTAGATGAAGAAGAGAACATGTTGCGCAAGATGGTCGACAAAATAGTGGCGACTGGCGCAAACGTCGTGATGTGTCAAAAAGGTATCGACGACATCGCCCAGCACTTCCTCGCGAAGGCCGGGGTGTATGCAACCCGTCGAGTAAAGAAGTCTGACATGGATAAGCTCGCCCGCGCCACCGGTGGAAAAGTGGTTACGAGCATCGATGACCTAACATCCACGGACATTGGTACGGCTGGTTCAGTGGAGGAAAAGAAAATCGCCGACGAGAAGATGACATTCGTCGAGGGCTGCAAGGACCCGAAGGCGGTGAGCCTGCTCGTGCGCGGCGGCACCGAGCACGTTGTGGATGAAGTTGAGAGGGCAGTGCACGACGGGCTATGCGTCGTCGCTGCGGCGGTTGAGGATGGAAAGATCGTCGCTGGCGGAGGCGCACCGGAGATAGAGCTGGCGAAGCAACTACGAGATTACGCGGAGACGGTCGGAGGGCGGGAAGCGCTGGCGGTCAGTGCATTCGCAGACGCCGTCGAAATTGTTCCTCGTACCCTGGCCGAGAACGCGGGACTTGACAGCATAGACATGCTTGTCGATCTACGGGCTAGGCATGAGAAGGCGGACGGCAAAAACATCGGGCTAAACGTTTATGAGGGCAAGGTTATGGACATGTTTAAGATGGGCGTCGCAGAGCCTTTGCGGATAAAGACGCAGGCCATGAAGTCGGCGAGTGAGGCAGCCGTGATGATTTTGCGCATAGACGATGTCATAGCAGCGACCAAGAAAGGGATGGGACCTCCGGCTGGTGGCCCCGGAGAGGAAATGGGAGAAGAGTAGTCAAGGCAGAAAGACCACGGCCGCAAGTGCCGCCCCATGACTTTTGACAACATGCCCGGCTGAGATTGAAGTCACCTTGGTTGGCTCAAGGCCGCGCTTCTCCATCATGTACTTGACCATAGCTTCAGCAGTCTGAGCAGCCGTCTTTTGAGTTATCCCGATGTCGTGATATTCCGAAATCATCCCGTGGGATGTCTCGCTTATTGCCACGCCGAGCGCAGCAGCTATTTTTTGCCCTGGGGTTGAACTCATTATCTTTGCGATCACCACCGGTGTAACCATTCCCGGCTCGGGTTTTGGCATTTTTACTATTTTACAACCAACAGGCCAAATGCTTGACACCGGCACCAAGTTCAGTTCAGCGATCCCAGCTTTGCGCAGTGCGTCGTCAAAAGCCACAAGTTCAAACGGCCCATCTGCATCTGCGGCCACGAGAGCGGCTTTGGTCGGCACGTCCCACATTTTTTTACCCCACATGCGGCGTGTGCGTTAATTTCTCCAAGAGCATGCTCTCGAGTTTTATCGGCGGATAGCGCTTCGCCAACGTCACCGCATCACCGAGTTTTGTTTCATGCTCTGCATAAATTTCAAAAAGCGGTTCATCTTTATTAACTTTGTGTCCCTTTTTCAGGAGTATTTTCACACCAGCGCCTTTGTCACGAGGCGCTCCAGCCGCTCGGGCTATGTTGATGATTCTGTGGTTATCGATGTTAGTTATATAGCCGTCGTGCAGAGCGTTCACCTCCTCCTTTTTGTTCCCGATAGGAAGATCCTCTGGCTTAACTTTTGGATCTCCGCCTTGGGCCTCGATGATCTGCCGGAATTTTTTATCAGCCTTGCCAGAGTTCAATATATCGAGGGCCATCTGCCTCCCGGTGCCGTAAGCCGCAACTCCACCAAATTCGAGCATGATGCCCGCTAAGCTCACCGCTTTCTCTATCAGACTGCCAGGACCTTTCCCAGCCAGAGTTTCAAGCGCTTCTTGGGCTTCGAGTGCCGGGCCAATAGCATAGCCGACTGGTTGTCCACCATATGTCAGTGCGGTCTCTACTTGAACGTGCAGATGATGGCCGAGCTCCAAGAAGTCGTGGGCCAAGCTCCGCGCATCTTCCATCGCCTCAACCTTTGCCCCAGGACCGACTGGAATATCGATGAGGATGTGGTCAGCGCCGGCGGCTATTTTTTTGGACATCACACTTGCCAAAAGCTGACATCGTGGATCGATGTTGAGCACGCGCTCCACGTTTATGAGTATGTCATCTGCCGGGGCTAGCTTTAAAGCCCCTCCCCACGCGAGGGTAGCGCCGACTTTTTTCACTATGTTCTTTATTTCTTCAGCGTTCAGCTCAACGTTTGTTAGAACTTCCATTATGTCCGCAGTGCCCGCAGCACTCGTTATGGCTCGGCTGCTTGTTTTTGGAACTGGTAATCCAGCGGCGGCAACAATCGGCACGGTGATCAAGGCGTACTTATTCCCTGGCACCCCCCCAATGCTGTGCACATCTAGCACCGGGCTCATCTCAAAGTCTATCCGCTCGCCAGATTCCACCATCCTCTTAGTAAGCGCGACGATTTCATCCATCGTCATCTCGCGGATGTATTGGGTCGTCACGAATGCTGTTAATTCGGTTGTAGTTAGGTTCCCTGCCACGATATCGTCGACTATCGCGTAGACCTCTTTTTCTGAAAGGCGTTCCCCCCTCATCTTTTTCTTTATAGCGCTCCTCGATTGAGGATAGGGTGCGGGCGATATGGAAACCGTGTCGCCCTCTTTAACATCCAGAGCCTTCGCCGCTTCAATACATATGCCAATTTCCCCGGGTTGCACCATCGTGCGCGTCGTGTCAGCGATTGCTATGAGGGTAGTTTTTGGCGTGGTGATCTTCACGCGGTCGCCAAGATAGCCCCCGAGCTCTTTCAAATCTTCTTCGTGAAGGATTACGATTGTTTTGCCAGCCTCCATCGGGATGGGCTTGACTTTTAAATTTTCAAGAATCATCTGTAACTCTCCAAAAATCATTCATCTGAAACAGTTACGATCTAATCATTTCTAAAAATTGAGAGCCTCGCCTGCTCACTTCTTCTTTTTCTTAGGTTTGCATCCGCCACAGGGCATTTTTTCCCCTCTATAACACCACTTTTTAGGTTGAAAAGTTTTACTGTTTACGTAATTTTGGGTGACTGCTGTGGGCTTAATCGAAACGCATGACATCACAATTGACAAAAAAACTGCGACAGGGCTAAAAGTAAATTTACAGGGTGCGCCTCTCCTGCTCATCAGTGCGCCGAATGGATACTTGATGTGTGGATACCTGAATTTGGAAACTGCGGAGAGACTTGGCCAGGTTGCGGTTATCGTTACTAGCGTCAAGAGTTTTGATGATGCGTTGAACGCGAAGGTGGCAAAGGCGACGACTAAAGCGAGAGCGCTTGGGATCAACGAAGGCATTGTTGGACGAGAAGCTCTGAAGCGTATGCTCCGAGAGCCGGTTGGTCCGTGATAATTAAGAACGTGACAACATGCGGACTTGCCAGCTAGAGAACGGGTACCGTTAGGGATGAGGTTTTGGGGTTAGGCAGTTCCCAATGCCAGAGAAGAATTTTCCCAAACTTCAACGCCGAATTATGTAAAACGAGGCCGCACTTTCAGCACACAAAGCAGAACCAACAACCCAACGATTGACCCGCCGAAAATCAGCCAAGGCCACATGTTTATGCTTTCTGCGGTCTCTGGCGTGGGCTCGGGCGAACGCGGGCCGAAGCAAACAACCATATGTCCATGGGTCCCTGCGTACAGCTTGCCGTTTGCTACGGAGAGGCCCTCCACTGGGCCGAGGTACGTGTTGTATTTTACACGGATGGACCATTCGTCTTCCCCCCAGAGGAGTTCGCCCGTTTCGGCGTCTAAGCACTGGAGATAACACGGATCCCCGGCATCTGCACCCGCGTGATCTCCCATGAAAACCTTTCCATCGGCGATTATCGGTGAAAATGTCAGGACACGTGTCCCGGTATAATAGCTCCAGACTAGCCCACCGTTCTCAGCGTTTAGACAATAAAGTTCGCCCACCGCATCGCCGATGTAAACCTTGCCATAAGCCACAGCCGGCGAGCTAAGCACTTCGCCCTCCGTCGTGAAGGTCCAGAGTACCTCGCCGTTTTCGGCGTCGAAGCAATAGAGCCTGTTTTCCCAGCGATCCACGCTCGGAACCTTGCTCACTTGGTAACACAAACTCCCGACGTAAACTTTGCCGTTCGCAACCGCCGCGGATGAGCGCTCAGTCCAAATTGGATAACTCCATACCACCCCATCGTTCTCCGCGTCAAGGGCCGAAAATGGGATATCCCCCCCAACAAATACTTTCCCGTATGCAACTGCTGGTGATGCTCTGTACCCAAGGTTTTCCCGCTGCCATATTATCTCGCCGTTTTCGGCGCTTAGACAGTGAACGTACGAGTAGCTGGAAGAAGCAACATAAATTTTATTGTCGGTTAGAGTGGGGGATCGAAAATCGTCCCCCAATCGAAGTTGATCAGTTATTGGAGAGGTATCTACCCCTCGGAATGCCCATATTATCGATCCATTCTCTGCGTCAAGACAATAGAAATTATCGAAGTCCCCGAAGTAAACCCGGTTATTTCGCACAATAGGTGAAGATACTGTATTTGGGGCTTCGAACTCCCACAGCGATTGGCCATTTTCCGCGTTCAGGCAGTAGAACCAGCCAGGCCCCCACCCACCAGCTCCGACATATACCCTCCCATTAATAACCGCAGGCGTTGTCCATACCTCAGCACTTGTTTTAAAGAGCCACCTTAGCTCCAGATCGCTTGAAATTTTGGCCGGCGTGAATCCAGTTCGCTGGGGATCGTAACGTTGCATGGACCATTCATCAGTCGTGTTTTCACTATTCTGTGTCAACACTGGGTTTATCGTTATCGCGACAAATGCGAGCGGAATGAGGAGCACAGCCAGTTTCATACGTGTTTTATTAGGTTGAAAAGGAATTTAGAGCTATCCCCAGCGACGGTGCCTCTCTACTTCCACCTCCTCCAAAATAGTTTTAAGGGACAACAAAGAACAGAAAAGGATAGTAATGGAGGATAAAAATTGATAAAATAACCAAGTTCCTTCTGATCACTTTTATCTGTTTGTTACTGGTAAGTTTTACAGCGCCCGTTCATGCTTATGAAAACAATAAATTTTCAGCCTCCATAAATACTAACCTCGAATCCGCATCCGCGTTTTCGAGAGATCTATCAAATTATGAAAATGGGAGCGAGGAAACGGAACCAACGTGTTTAGATGGTATCAAGTCACGAGCGATAGAGCCATGGATAGATGATGTCCGCGAGCTTTTGAAAGCGCTTAGCACGCTCGAGAATCGTGTCCTCACATTAAAAGACGCTCTCGGAACTGAAAGCGAAAATGAGATATTGCAGCAATGTAATCAGACCATACAAGTATACAAACTTTGCGCGCTGAGATTTGATAATCTAGTGCTTAAGGGACTTCCAGCGTTAAGGGAGGACTTCCTAAATTCAGCGGTTGAAAATGGAGTACCCATCAAAGAAGCACAGGAAGAGCTTGCATCATTTGAAAATCGCTTGAACGAATTTATGGCAGCTATCCACGAATTAAACGACCGTTTGCACAACCCATTTCCCACGGATCAAGATTCAATCAACGAGATTCTCGCGTACATAGAAGCGGTCCACGATCTTATAGGACATTCGGTAGAAATAAAAGACATCTGGGTCGAGATATGGCTCCCTTATTCTCAGCAGTGGATCAAGTATTATGGGGACATATGGACGACGGACAAGTTCCATATCGGCTTTAAGCTTGAGCACACATGTTGTTTCTTGTGCTGGTGGCATCTCGGGTGCGATGTTTGGGCTCAGGTAGAGGTTTATGGTTATGGATGGGGGGCATACCATTGGGAATATGGAAAAATTTGGGACGCGCACGGATTGAGCGGGGAAAGGACATATTACACCGACGGAATTCCCGGCAGTGACTTCTGCTACTGGTGGGGAATAGCCGATGATATTTACGCCGAAGTGAATGTGGACTGGTGGGGATGTTGGTGGTGCGGTTCCGGATGGACCATGAACGCCAAGGTTTTCGGCTTTAGAAACATTTCTCCAGATATAGAAGAAGTGTCATTTTCGCCTACAGAGGAGAAACCATGGGGCACCACTTTTACTTGGAAAGTTCGAGTTCAGGACAAGTTTACTTACTCCGATTACTACAAAGCATATCTTTATCTCATTCGCGATGGGCAAGAAACTTTGGCAGGGGTTAGTGGTGCGACCCCTGGTGATGCACAAACTTACGCGATTATCAATTGGACGCCGGGCAAATGCCAGACTGGGAGTTACAGCTATTACATTGTGGTGAAGGATGGTTATTTCACAAGCGGTATATGGGTGGAGTACGGCACAAGCGATAGATATCCGTCAAGCGGTGCATATCCTGGCCCTCAAGTGAGGAGACACTACACCTCGATTTCTCAGCCCGTCTACAGCGGCGGCTATATAACGGGCTATCTCACTGACACGGACAAAAATGAAAAACTGGTAGGAATGGGAGTAAAGCTAAGCTGCAGCTGTGGTCATTCGGCCACGAGTTCGACATCGAGCGATGGCAAATATTCATTCTATCACTATCTGCCTGCATGCAGTGGGCGCCATACCTTCACCGTTAGCTTCGGAGGGGACAAGGATTATTTCGGAAGTCAAGACAGCAACTGGGTTGATGCAAGCAGCGTGGATGGGCATCCGCCATATACTACCTCTTCGCTGTCTGGCACGGCAGGTAACGCTGGTTGGTGGCGGAGCGCTGTAAGTGTCACGCTGAGTGCAACGGACTATGGATATTGTTACACCAGCGGCGTTCGTTACATCAGGTATCGCATTGACTATGGATCATGGAATACCTACTACGGATCCTCGGTCAGCTTCACCGTGAGCGGAGACGGCACCCATCATGTTGATTACCATGCGGTTGACTGGGAAGGCAATACCGAGTCAACCAAATCCGTTAACGTAAACATTGATGCTACGCCTCCGACCTCTGGAGCCAACCCGATCACTCCATACTGGCATAACAACATACCGTTTGAAATAACGGCGGTTGCGCAAGACACAACGAGCGGAGTTTCCAGCGTGGGGCTTTGGTATAGATATAGCCCCGACAGCTCGACTTGGGGCCCATGGACTAGCTTTGGTACAGATTCAAACGTCCCTTGGGGATGGACTTTCTATGCGCCCGGAGGCGAAGGCTATTATGAGTTTTATACAGTTGCCGTGGATGTCGCGGGAAACGGAGAAGAACCACCCACTATTCCGGATACTGTAGCTGGTTATGATATCACACAACCAGACACGAATCTAGTCCCTTATTCCCCAGACCCAACTAACAATAACACTCCGATGTATTCAGGCACCGCAACCGATGGGCTGAGCGGGGTTATCGATATTGAGTACCGCGTGGACGGTGGCGTATGGCAGAATGTCGATCCATTCATCCCAGGTCTAACGGTGAACTTCACCTTCACCACTTCTACATTAGCCGATGGAACCCACAATATCGAAACGCGAGCGCGCGATGATGCTGGGAATTGGGAGACGACATATGCGTCGGACATCCTGACCGTAGATACCGTGCCTCCAACGGTGACCATCACCCCCTTGACCCCCGACCCAACCAATATCAACACCCCAACGCTTAGCGGGGTGGCGACGGACGCAACAACGACTATAGCATCGGTGGAGTACTGCGTAGATGGGGGTGCATGGGCAGCCGCAACCGCAGTCGATGGGGTATTCGATGAGGCAACCGAGGATTATACTTTCACCACCACAGTACTAGCTGACGGAACCCACACTGTCGAGGTGAGGGCAACCGATGCGGCCGGCAATATCGTTACCCCGACGGACTACGCCAGCGACACGTTTGTCGTGGATACGGTTCCACCCACCATCTTAGCTACAACTCTTACCACACCGAACGGTGGGGAAACATGGTACGGCGGGGACACGCAGAATATCATGTGGGCAGCGGCGGACATAACGGATGCTAATTTGGGCACTGCGCCGGTAAGTCTCCTCTACAGCACGGACGGTGTAACTTGGAACTTGATTGTAACCGGAGAAGCAAACGATGGGGCTTATAGTTGGATAGTACCAGCAATCAATTCTGCCACAGTTAGGGTCAGAATCACTACCACAGATCTTGCGGGCAACAGCGCATCGGACGAAAGCGACGCTGGCTTCACAATAGCCACGCCAGATCTAGCTTTGGCTCCCGGCGACATAAGCGCTTCGAAGGTAGGCCCTAACCTTCGGATAAAAGCAAATGTTCACAACACCGGTCTAAGGGCAGCAACAAATGTGCTCGTTCGCTTCCTCACCCCTTGGACAACTCAGGATAAGACCATCGTGAACATACCCGCGGGAGGGGCTATATCGACGTGGACGAACTGGGCATGGCCGGGGCCAGGGAGTTACGATGTCAGCGTGGCAGCGGATCCGAATAACACGATACAGGAAGCCGATGAGACGAACAACAGCGCCGCCGTCATCATCACGATAGATGCCACGGGGGCGATTTCAGTCGGCGCGTGCGTTCCTAACCCTGAGTTCAGCCACGTTTACGTGACTTTCTCGGAGGCGTGGGTCTATAAGGCAGGGACTTGGCTCAACATCCCCATGATCGAACGAACGGTGGATCTGGTGTATCTGCACGAGAGCGGCATGACCGAACTACTTGGAGCTGGTAGACTCGAGCCGGACGGATACACGAAAGTTAAACTGATCGTTGATGAAGCAAGCGCTGTAAGGAGCGAAACCGGCGAACTCATCAATTTGAGCCTCCCCTCAAGCGAATTCGTGGTAGACTACCCATTTGAGGTGAGGAGCGACGGATTCGTCAATGTCATCGTTTATCTAGATTTGGTTGAATCTATCAGACAAGTTGATGGCGGATACGAATTCGTGCCGGCCCTCTTGAAGGTTGTTGAGGAAAAGCACTCATTCGAAGCGAGCTTGGAGCCCGCTTCTCTCGAACTCTACGCAGGACAAGTAGGGACCTACGCAGTAACCGTGACTAACACCGGTACGGTGGACGACGTTTACAGTTTAACTTTGATTTCCGAAATAGAGGAGAGTTGGATCGACTTCCCATCTACGATTGAAGTGCCGGCCGGGGAATCGAGAACCGCGCTCTTGAAGTTTGTCGTGCCAGAAAACCTGATTTTGGAAGAAGATGTTACTTACACATTCCAAGTACTCGTGGATCTCCCCATTCAGCAAGCATCAATTTTTGCATTTGCTCCAAGCTCAGTAGTGGATGGGTCGCTGACGGTGAAGGCGAAGATTCCCGCAACGATCGACATCGACCCTGACACGTTGAACCTGCGCAGCCAAGGCCGCTGGATAACTACATACATCGAGCTCCCAAGCGGTTACGACTTGGCTAGCATAAACGTTGGCACGATCACGCTGGAGGGCGTGGTGCTGGCTGAATCCCACCCGACTGAGATAGGAGATTATGACGGCGATGGTATACCAGACTTGATGATAAAGTTCGACCGTGCGGCGGTGGGGGCGCTGCTCAGCGAAGGAGAGGTGCAGCTCACCGTAACCGGCAAGGTTGGGCGAGTAACCTTTGAGGGTAGCGATAACATTTGGATCATCAACCCCAGAAGCGGCAGCCAGGGTGAGGGACAAGGTCCGCCTCAAACACCTCCAGGGCAAGGCGGCCAACCCCCCGGTCAAGGTAACCAGGGACAACAAGGGGGCGAGGGGCAAGGGAGTAGCCAAAACCAAGGCAATAACGGTAATGGGCAGGGTCAGGGAAATCAAGGCAACGCGAATGGGGGCCAGAGCGACGGCAACCAAGGGAAAGGAAAAGCTAAGGGTAAGTAGGGTTGAATTTCGTGCGGACTAGCGCGTAGCCGCTTTCAAAGCTTTCCCAAACCTATCGAGTTCTCGGAGCATCTTGTTCTTGTTATTTAGATTTTTGGCTATCAGATCAACGAATGCGCTTCCAACTATCGCGGCATCTGCCCCGATTTTCAATACCTCTCGCACGTGCTTCGGCTTGGAGATCCCAAATCCAATCGCCAGTGGGATTTTCCCCTTGGATGCAGCGCGGGCCTTTCTCACGAGGTTTTTTGCTTCAACGGAAACTTCTCTACGCGCCCCGGTGACGCCAAGAACTGAGACGAGGTATAGGAAACCGCCAGACGCATTACATATCTGCTGGAGCCTTTCGAGTGTCGTTGTTGGGGCGGCCAATAGTATTAAGTCGAGGTCGTGTTTCTTCGCAGCATCCAGCACCTCTCTAGATTCTTCAAATGGCATATCCGGAACGATGATGCCATCTCCACCAGCGGCCCCAAGTTTTTTCATAAAGTTATCTATCCTGGGGTTGAGCACTAGGTTGTAGTAGGAAAGCACCACTATCGGGATGTCGCTCTTCTCGCGGATTTTCTTGATTATCTCAAACACTCGCTCGGGGGTGGTTCCGGCGGAGAGCGCTCTGTCATCGGCGGCTTGGATCGTGGGTCCGTCTGCAATGGGGTCAGAAAATGGGACGCCAAGCTCTAGTATGTCAGCGTGTTTCGCCAGCACGGCAGCTATCTCCGGCGTCAGCTTCGGGTTTGGATCCCCGGCCGTGATGAATGCGATGAGTGCCCCTCTCCTTTTTTTGCGCAACTCTTCAAACTTCGCAGCTATCTTGCTCAAATTTTTACCCCCATATACCTCGCAGCCACATCAACATCCTTGTCGCCGCGGCCCGAGAGGTTGACCACGACTAGCTTGCCCCTTCCGAGTTTTCGCGCGAGTTTTGGCAGATACGCAAGCGCGTGCGCCGACTCTATTGCTGGCAAGATACCCTCAACTTCGCTAAGGAGTTTGAATGCTTTCATCGCTTCGGCATCCGTCACACAGTCGTATTTGATGCGGTCACGGAGCTTCATGAACGCATGTTCCGGGCCGACACCTGGGTAGTCTAGGCCTGCTGCGATGCTGTGCGTTGGCAAGATCTGTCCGAATTTGTCTTGGAGGACATAGCTGTATGCACCGTGTAGCACGCCCTCGGAACCAGCGCAGAGGGTCGCAGCGTGCTTGCCCGTGCGGATGCCCTTGCCACCGGCTTCGATGCCGTAGAGCTCGACATCGCCGTCCAAGAAATCGTAGAAGATGCCGATCGCGTTGCTCCCACCACCCACGCACGCCACGATCGCGTCGGGCAGGCGCCCTTCCTGCTCCAAAATCTGCTTTTTCGTCTCTTTGCCGATCACCCGCTGGAAGTCACGCACGATCATCGGGTAGGGATGGGGCCCGACGACGGAGCCGAGGAGGTAGTAGGTCGTTCGTACGTTCGTCGTCCAATCGCGGAGCGCCTCGTTTATCGCGTCCTTGAGCGTTTGCGACCCAGATTTGACCGAATGTACCTTGGCGCCGAGCAAGCGCATCTTGAAGACGTTGAGGCGCTGGCGCTCCATATCTTTGACGCCCATGTAGACCTCGCATTTGAGCCCGAGCATCGCTGCGGCAGTTGCAGTTGCGACGCCGTGCTGCCCAGCCCCTGTTTCGGCGATGACGCGCTTTTTCCCCATGTGCTTCGCGAGGAGCGCCTGGCCTAAGGTATTATTGAGCTTATGTGCGCCTCCATGCAACAAATCTTCTCTTTTTAGGTAAACCTTGAGCCCAACTTTCTTCGATAAATTGCTGGCGAGGTAAAGCGGTGTCGGGCGCCCGGCGTACGTTCGCAGGAGATGTTCGAATTCACGCTTAAATTTCGGATCGTCTTTGAGCTTGATGTAGGCAGCCTCTAGCTCCTTCAGCGCGGGCATAAGCGTCTCCGGCACGAATTGCCCCCCGTATCTGTCAAACTTGCCCTTCATAGGAAACTTGTTGACGTACATCACATCCCCCTCGCAGCTTTGATGAAAGCCCGCATGAGTTTCGGATCTTTTTTACCGGGGCTTGATTCTACGCCGCTTGCCACATCTACTCCATGAGGGCGCACAACTTTAATCGCTTCTCTGACGTTGGCTGGGTTGAGGCCCCCCGCCAAGAAGACGGGTTTATCAAGGGTCTCGCGAATTTTTCTGCTAAAGTTCCAGTCGTGCGTCAAACCAGTGCCACCTCCGGCTGGCCCCTTTGTGTCGAGCAGAACGTAGTCAGCCGCTTCGCTCACTTCGCTCGCTCGGTTAAGTATGGCTCCTTCATCGCTGATTTTTTGAGGTATAGTAACGACCCCGATTATCTTCGCGCCCGCGAGTTCCTTCAATTTTTCCAGTTGTTCTGCGGTAAAATTAGAGTGAATTTGTAAATAATCTGGCTTGAGTTCATGCGCCACCCTGGCTACATCCTCTAAGCAGTTTGGCATAATCACTGCCACTTTGACGACTTTCGACGCGGCAGCCAAAATTTTGCGCGCTTGCTCGATGGTAATACTGCGGTTCGATCCCCGAATTTCAACGATTACGCCTATCATGTCAGCCCCGAGCTCGCACGCAACCTTCGCGTCTACTGGATTCATGAAACCGCATATCTTAACCTTGACCACAAACTCACCTCGCGTTCACCAGAGCACGCACCTGCTGCTCGATATTGCCAGACTTCATCAGAGCCGTGCCCACCAAGACAGCATCCGCACCCGCATCCAGCGCGAAAATGGCTTCGTTCGGCATGTGTATCCCGCTTTCGCTCACTAGCGTCACGTCATCGGGCACGAGTGGGGCGAGCCGGGTCGTGCGGGTGATATCTACCTGCATCGTCTTCAGGTCGCGGTTGTTTATCCCGATTATTTTAGCACCTGCGGCCGATGTCAGTTTCACCTGCTGCTCATCATCGACTTCAACGAGGCTCTCCATCCCCAGCTCGCGCGCTAGCTCGATGAATCGCTTGAGGTCCTTTCCCAAAATCCCGGTTATCAAAAGAACGGCGTCCGCGCCGAGTTCAGCCGACTCATAGAGCTGGTACTCGTCCACGATGAAGTCCTTCCGCAGGACCGGCACGTCAACGGCGTTCCGCACCCTTGGCACGAAGCTAGGGTCACCCTTGAAATACTTCGGCTCGGTCAGCACTGATATCGCGACCGCCCCACCCCGAACCATCGCGCGTGCAGCTTCAACCACATCGACATCTAGCTTGATATCTCCAGCCGACGGGGAGGCGCGCTTTATCTCCGCGATCAGGGGCACCCCAGACGCGCTTTCGATGGCGTTGCGCAGGCTCCGCTTTGGTGAGCGATCGATTTTCATTTTGGCAACGGGTTTAGCCTCAGCCTGTTTCTTGACCCGAGCCCGGATATCTTCGACAATTTGATCTAGAATATTCATAAAGTAGCCTCCAGCGCTTTCAGTTTCTGCATGTCCCCACCCGATGCCTCAATCAGCTGAGTCAGCTTTTCATAAGCCTTGCCAGAGTCTATGGCTTCTGCGGCGATTTTTATTCCTTCACGCAGATCGCGCGCCTTGCCCCCCACAACGATTGCAGCGGCAGCGTTTAGCAGCACGATATCTCTGCGAGGGCCTTTCTCTCCGCGCAGCACCTTGAGCAACATCCGCGCATTTTCAACCAAGTCTTTCCCAGCTATTGCTTCATGGGCAGTTCGTTTGATGCCGAGTTCTTCAGGGGAAATAGTATATGTCCTCACGCCTCTCTCGTCGAGTTCTGAGATTTGTGTTTCCCCAAGCGTGGAAATCTCATCCAAGCCATCCAAACCGTGCACCACCATCGCCCGCTTGCAGCCCAGTCCCTTTAGCACATTGGCGAGTTTCTCTGTAAGCTCCGCATCGTAGACACCCATCAATTGTGCCTGCGCGCCAGCCGGGTTCGTCAGGGGGCCGAGCACGTTGAACACCGTGCGTATGCCCATTTCGCGCCTCGGGCCGATCGCATGCTTCATCGCGCCGTGGAAAATGGGGGCAAACATGAATCCTATGCCGACGCTCTCAATGCAGCGCTGAACCTCTCGAGGCTGCAGGCCTATCCGCACGCCAAGGGCTTCGACGACATCCGCGCTGCCAGCCTTGCTCGTGACAGAGCGATTTCCGTGCTTCGCGATAAGCAGGCCAGCGCCAGCAGCGACAAACATGGCCGCGGTGCTCACGTTGAATGTCTTTATCTTGTCGCCCCCGGTACCGCATGTGTCAACGAGCACCCCCTTGACGTTGGGGGTGATCCGTGCCGCGAACTCCCGCATCACTCGAGCGAACGCTGTGATCTCGGCCACCGTCTCGCCTTTCATGCGCAGCGCCGTCAGGAAGCCACCTATCTGCGCCTGCGTGGCCTCGCCGGACATGATGCACTTCATCGCGCCCTCGGCTTCAGCTTCGGTGAGATCCTTCAGCTCGACGAGTTTTCCTATCGCGGCCTGCATCACATCCATCCCACACCACCTCATAACTCCAGGAAGTTTTTGATTATAGCCTTGCCGTGTTTTGTCAGTATCGATTCAGGGTGAAACTGGACGCCGAATATCGGATATTTTTTGTGTTTTAGCCCCATTATCTCCTCGTCGGCGTCGACTGTCACAGCTGTGACATCCAAACACTTTGGCAAGGTGGCGCGGTCGACAACGAGCGAATGATACCGTGTGGCCTCGAACGGGTTCGGCACACCCCTGAAGAGCCTGCTGCCATCGTGCTTTATCACCGAGACCTTGCCGTGCATCAAACGCTTCGCCGGTACAATCTTCGCCCCAAACGCGTAGCCGGTCACTTGGTGCCCAAGACAAACGCCCAAGATAGGCGTTGTTTTGCCGAGTTTTTTTACAACTTCGACCGACACCCCGGCGTACCTCGGCGTTTTCGGCCCGGGAGATATCACGATTTTTTCCGGTTTTGCGTCGACTATTTTTTGCAACGGTGAGCTGTTCATGAAAACGACTGGCTCCGCCCCAAGTTCGCCGATGTACTGCACGAGGTTGTAAACGAACGAGTCGATGTTATCGATAACCGCGACGCGCATATCATACCCCTGCAGCGGCGAGCAACGCCCTCGCCTTGTTTTCAGTTTCATAGTGTTCCTTCCAGGGCACCGAGTCGGCAACTATTCCTGCTCCAACTTGGATGTAGCCCCTGCCTCGCTCGGCCACCAATGTCCGAATCGTGATCGCTAGGTCGGCATCTCCGGTGTAGCTGAAGGAGCCTATCGCCCCAGCGTAGATCCCGCGCCTCGTCGGCTCCAGCTCCTCGATTATCTCCATGGCGCGCACTTTTGGTGCCCCGGTAACGGTGCCCGCTGGAAAAGTCGCGCGAAGGGCATCGAAAGCATCTTTATCGCGCCCCAGCCGCCCGACGACGTTTGTCACCAGGTGCTGAACATGGCTGTACTTCTCGACTTTCATGAATTCCGTGACATTCACAGTACCAAACTCCGAGACACGCCCGATGTCATTCCGACCGAGGTCTACCAGCATAACGTGCTCTGCCCGCTCCTTTTCGTCAGTGAGGAGATCGTGCTCAAGGGCCTTGTCCTTTCTCGCGGTTTTTCCCCTACGTCTCGTGCCCGCGATTGGCCGTGCCGTCACCTTTCGCCCATCGACTTTTACCAAAATTTCCGGGCTCGACCCCACGATGCTGCGCTTCGGGAGGTCCAAGAAAAACATGTAGGGTGATGGGTTTATGCGCTTGAGGTTTGTGTAGAACTGCCCGAGCGGCGGCGCTGGATTGAGCTCGATTCGCCGGGAGAGCACGGCTTGGATGATGTCGCCGGCACGGATGTACTCTTTTGCAACTTTGACGCCTCGCTCGAAGTCCGCCTTTTTGACGTTCGACTTTGTGGTTATCTTAGTTTTTGGTTTTGGAATAGGGGATCTTTTAGCAGCCCCAAGTCCCTTAAGGTTCGACAGGGCGCGCGCGTAGGCTTCTTGAACATCGGAGTCGTCGGTGAGTAGCATGAGTGAGCAGTAGTGGGTCTGGCGCTTCACGTGGTCGAAAATTATCATGCGCTCCGGCAACATGAATTCTAGCTCCGGATGAGATAGATCGTCCAACGTGCTAGAACCGACATCGACGAGTGAGCGGACGAAGTCGTAGCCGACGTAGCCGACCGCGCCGAGCATGTAGCTGGAACTGACGGCCCGCGGTGCATGCATGGTTTTCAAGAGCATGGCTTCTTTTAAAACATCGAGTTCATCGCCGCGCTTGGCCCTGCCCGCCCTACTTTTTGCGAGTTCGACGAGGTCGCGCCCCCCCTCGATTTTTGGCACGCCGCCCCTGATGGAGAGATAGAGCAGCGGGTCGCAGCCTATAATCGAGTAGCGCGCAGCCTCACCTGGCCCCTCCGCTGACTCGAGTAGGTAGGATGGGCGGCGGTGGCTTCTTACGCCAAGATAAACTTTTGCGGGGTCTCTGTAGCCATCGACGGCGGAGACTATCGGTAACAGGCATGGTCTGTCCAGCGCGTCCGCCATTCGCTTGGCTTCTTTCAAGCTGCACGTTACCTTCAATTTGTTTCCCCCTTAGCCTCACAACCCACGATATTTTGGTTAATGTACTATTTAAGGCTTTGTTGTACATAATTGTGCTATACGGAAAACCACAAGAAATATCTGTTTTACATATTCGCTTTTCAGTAAACGATGACGCTCTGCACGCTCGGCAGCTTTCTCAGCGCCTCTATCACTCCGCCTTTGACAGGCTCGTCGGTGATGATCGTCAGCTTCGGTTGTGGCACGAAGTGTGGGTCGTCCGCGACAGCTTGGCGGATGCTTATGCGGAACTTTGCGAGGATGCCCGTCACCTCGCTTATTATCCCGGGTTTGGCAGCGTCTTTCGGCAGGATCTCGATAACGCCCAGCCCGAGCTGCTGCCCGACGCCCTTTAGGTAAGCGATCGGCTCCAGGTTGGCAAAGATGTCGCGCAACCCCTCGTTTTTAAGAATCGTTTGGGCGGCAGCATCCACCACCCGGCGGTCGACGCCAGCCTCTTGTGCAATCTGAATAGCAGGAATTCTGATATCTCCGCAAGCTATCTCGCCGTCCTC
>Ga0210017_1001075_pt1 | contig 23780 bp, 16 predicted proteins | sample CryGeyCG2014_020_FD_183966 | JGI IMG/M metagenome (GOLD analysis project Ga0210017, IMG submission 183966) | Groundwater microbial communities from aquifer - Crystal Geyser CG08_land_8/20/14_0.20 (SPAdes) (version 2) | ecosystem: Environmental > Aquatic > Deep subsurface > Groundwater | place... | reverse complement strand
TTCCGATCAGGGTGTCGCCAAAAAACCATAAAGATTTCTGATTTCCGAGAGGAATTGAGAAGGCGCCGTCCTGGCCGATCATGCGGTGCGGATTATCGACGAACTGTAATCCCAGGTCGGCGGCGCTTTTAATTTTCAAACTTTTCATGAGTTGTCTTACTTTTCAGATTGATCGGGAGCAGGGACATTTTTCAACTTAAGGGGCAGAAACAAGGCCTCCCGCCCCTTAAGTGTATCACGCCCTAAAAATTCAAATTACTTGGTTAAAACCATCTTGCGTGTCATACTCTGATTACCGGCAATTACTTTATAAAAGTAGATGCCACTCGGCAGATTCGAAGCGTCGAAGTTAATGTTATAACGTCCGGCGTCTTTCGTTTCGTTTACCAGGGTGCTGACCGGGTGGCCGAAAAGGTCAAATACCGTCAGGTTGACTGCGCTGCGGGCGGCAATCTCGAACTCGATACGGGTGGTCGGGTTGAAAGGATTCGGGTAATTCTGCGAAAGGTTGAATTTCCTGACAACCGAAGCCTCTTCCCTGGTCGCGCTTCCGCCGGTGACCGTAATGGTGTTCCCCAGACTGTCACACCAGTCACTGGTATCGGTGAAATCAAGTGCACCTTCACTGAAGAAATAGCCCAGATCATAGGATCCATTGGTATTGCCAACAGTCAAATTAATGGCAACATCGATATAGGACGTAGCCGACCAGGTAAACCCGGAATCAGATTCATAAGCACCCCACTGCATCAGGTCGCCACTCGGATATAAAACTTCCATTGAGTCTACCCAGCCGTAATCGACCGCGCTTGGATACTTATCGGCCTGGGCCGAGGGCAGATTGTGAGTGGTTCCATCACCGAAATCACCGGTGTAGGTTACTTCAGTTACGGTCCAATCGTTTGGTATCATCATCCCGAGGATACCCCATTTCTTGTTGGCGTCCGAACCGCTGGTCTCGATTTGAACGTTGATTGTAATCGACGAACCGGCGGTAGCGGTTGCCGGCTGGTCAATTTCCGTAAATTTACAGCTGTTCAGTGTCAGCAATCCGAATACGAAAAATACTAACACGACCATTTTGGTAACATTCGCTTTCATAAAACCTCCTTTGGTTTGGTTATTTGTGGTTGATAATGCGAACATTTTATCTTTCATTTTCATAAAACCTCCTTTGGTTTGGTTATTTGTGGTTGATAATGCGAACATTTTATCTTTCATTGGTTAATATGATAGGCAATAATTCATTGGGTTTGATATTGACAATCAAGGCACCGCCCAGCTTTTGCAACGGCTGGAGTTTTTTGCCGAGAATATTGGCACTGAAGGCGTTCTTGCCTTTAAATAAATCGGATGCGACGTTTACAGTTACGGCATTTTGCGGATCGACGTTGAGTAATTCCAAGATTAGATCGCCATTTTTATAATCAGTTTTAAGCGCTAATAAAATGACTTCCTGTCTGTTGATAGAAAGAAAATTTTCCTGTGGATCTTTGTGCGAAAGCGGAGCCCGCATTGTGACAGCCGGCGTAGCCGCTTCCCAACCAAACCGGGCGGTGAAACCGGGATTAAACTGGCCGTCCTGAGCGGTTACAGCGAATCGCGTTTTCAAAAGACCTTCGGTAATCTGGTGACGATTCCAGTTTTGTGGGAAATTGTTGATGAAGTTGGAATACAATACCGGCTGGCTGTCCTGCCCGAATTTTTTAAGAGCGATAATCCGACTATCAAGAGCCGCCCAGGACACAGTTGTTTGTTGGTCGGAAAGAGCCACGCTCCGGCGAATCGAAAAGCTGGAGTTTAGTTTACTCGGCAGGCAATCCGTTTCGGGATTCAAAAAACCGCCAATGATTTCGAGCATTGTCTTGGGCTGTTTGAGAAGAAAAGGAAAAGCCAGTTCGTATTCTTCGATGACTTCCGTATTTCCAAGGCGACTGACGTCAATCGAAAATTCGATGTCGATCCTGTCTATCTTACTCCATAAAATGTACTGAACATTTTCCAGTAGAAATCCGGGGCGCCGAATATCCAGGACCAAACGCACAGGGCGTTCATCCCGGACCGTTACCTGTGTCGTAGCGGCTGTCAGAATTGACGCGACTTTACCGAGATTTTTCTCGCAGAGCAGTTGGTTGAAGCGCTCGTCGGCGATTGCGTGTCTGCTTTTTTTATCGGTTACCGACAGAATTTGTCCGGATTCCGGGTCGAAATCAAGGCGATAGAATTTATTTTCAACCGAATTTGATGTTGAAACTAAATCCGGGGAATCATGAAGCAATTCTCCGGGTACAAATTCATATTTACGATAGCCCAGCGACGGCATCGAACGGGCAATGAAAAAGACCTCGTTGTTTTTCTGATAACTGGGAACGACCTGGCCATTGGTAAGATCAACGATCTGATAAACGGTTTGATTCAGATGCGGCAATTGAATGGTCACAGGCACATCTCTTTTCCAGCTTAGGGTATTGAAAACCAGCAGGCCGTTGGCTTCGAATGCGAAATGGGGTACGCAAAAACGGTAGAGACTACGTTCCAAAACCTCCTCAGCCAACAACTCGGCTAAGCTGATATTGCCCACGCGGTTGGCCATCGCCCACTGATTCTCCTCGGCGGAACCGTAGCTGTATTCCAAACCGGAACCGTGTCCGGCAAAATTCAGGGTAGACCGATACGCTTCTGAAAGTTCTTTTTCTTCCGGTAGCACCTCCGGATTCAGCAACCAGTCGAGAGTAGTCAGTTTTTCGGCTGAAATTAATTTTTGCTGTATGGCGCGATGATTGATAAAGAGTTCCGGCTCGCTCTGATAAAGAATGTCCCAGGTGGAAGTCCAGTCGCCTCGCAGAGTCGGAATACCATCGGAATATTTAGCCGAAAAGTCGGTTGCAAACTGGTTCAGGTTTGAGATAATAATTTTTGGGAATTCATAAACCTGATTCCAATGTTGCGCGGCTTCGAATTGAGACTTGGGAATACCACTGTTATCATTAACGGCTGCATTCAGATAAACGAGGTCGAAGGTATATCCGGAAGCCTTTAGTTGTTTGAGGTTTTGCCATAAACCGATTTCCAGGCCGGTTGTGTCTTTTTCAAAACCGTAAATTAAGCCTTCGTTGTAGGCATTCGTCAAATAGGTTAAGACCTTGCTGTGATCGGCGCCTTCCCAGTAAAAGACTTTCGGGATATTTTTCCGCACGGCGTATTTTTCGTAAAAATCATTGATACCGCAAACTAAAAAGGACGCTCCAGCCTGGTTTAAAACCTGCGGAATAATCCAGGACAAACCGGGCAGATCATTGACAATCGCGGCTTGAAAGGAAATCCCGAATTCATCGGCAAGTTTTTTAGCCAGGTCGAACGAACGGGTCATTTCCGGGTAGCTGATAATTCCGGTATATGGATTGGAATAGATCGGCGAAACCGCAATGCGGCCGGATTTTATCAGGTCCATCAGTTTTTGAAACCGGGCTGTAGAACGGGTTTCGCGGTATTTCTCGAGAATCCAGGTTGTTTCGACCGTCCATTTGAAATCCGGATATCGGTCGCAATAGTCTATGACGTCATCTAGCGTCTGAATATGCCGCTCGGCGACGACCGGTTGAGTGTTGGTGTATCCGATATCCATGTGCGAGATCAGGTTCAGGTAGACCTGATAGTGTTGCTGCCGGGTCAGATTGACGGTTTTGCCGATTTTTCGCGTGCCGGATTTCAGAAGGCAACTGGCTTTAATATCCGTGGCCGGTTCGTCAATATATACTTCTCGGCGACTGATTCCGGCCGGGATTTGGGATAACGTAAACGAGTAGGTTTTCTTGTTAATCTTGATAGAGAAATCAAACGGCTCAGTTTGAGCATCCGAGGCCGTGATGACCAGATCGAGCCGCTGTAATAATTGGCCGGCATTACCTTTTTTAAAGTAAATGGTTGGAGTCAGTTCAAAGTCGAGTAGGTTTTCGGTTTTCGCGAGTCGCGCTTCGATATTTTGTAAAGGCTGGAGATTACGATCGGTCAAACGGGCATAAAATCCCCACTTCAAATCCAGTCCGCCGAAGAGGAATGGGTATAAATTAGAATGAGAATTCGTGACCGTCAGAACCAACAGATTAGCGCCTTTTTTAAGATTAATGGCTATGGTGTCGGCGTCGGCCTGAGCATTGCGGTCACTCCAATGCCGGAATATTTCCTGATTATTCAAAGTGATTTTTAAGCGGGAATTGCTGCCGGTCAGCAAAAAGGCATCAATTTCGGTTGGGCTATACAGGTAGGTGGCTGCCAGACCGGCTTTTCCCCACCAGATTTTTTCGGTTCCGCGACCGGGAATAGCCCAGCCGATGGCGGTGCTCAGATCAACATATCCGCCCGGATTGGATGCCTGATATTGCCAGGTCGTAGTTTTACTTTGGGTCAGATCGCTGATTTCAGTTTTTCCAATGGCCGGCTGGAGTTGGGTTTCATCGAGCAAAATCGAATCGGCAAAAGCCCCAAAGCCGAGAAATTCCAGATTGAATGGTCCGGCCACCAGCCAGGCCGGAATTGTGCCGTTGGCAGACAATTGCAGCGGTAAAGCCTCGGGTATTACCGAAAATCCCAGCAGAATACTCCAGAGCAAAATAGATATTGAAAGTCTTTTCTTCATTCTGTTAACCTTTGATGCCGCTCATCATAAAACCGCGAATGAAATATTTCTGAAACAGGAAAAACAGAAAAATCACCGGCAGCATTACCAGCACGGAGGCCGCCATCAACACTCCCCACTCCGTCTGGTACTGACCGACAAACATGGCCAGTCCCAGCGCCAGGGTTCCTTTCAGTTTATCAGATAAATAAATCAAGGGTCCCAGAAAATCGTTCCAGGTCATCATGAATGTCAAAATCGCCACCGTGGCCAGCGCCGGTTTCGCCAGGGGCAAAACAATTTTCCAGTAAATCCGCCATTCAGAACAGCCATCGATGCGAGCTGCTTCAAACAGTTCTTTAGGTATTGTCAGAAAAAACTGCCTTAACAGGAATATATTGAACGCACCACCGCCAAAAAATGCTGGGACAATCAGCGGTTTGAAGGTATTCAGCCAACCAAACTGTTTGAACAGCACAAACACCGGAATCATCGTTACCTGCATGGGCAGCATCATGGTGCCCAGCACAAAGATAAAGAGCCCATCCCGACCCGGCCATTTCAGACAGGCAAAGGCGTAAGCCACCAGCGAACTGGACAGCACGGTGCCGAGAATCACCACCACGGAGATAAATACTGAATTTCTCATGTAGGTAAAAAAGGGCATCTGGGTAAAGACCTTGGCATAATTTTCCCAATGCAGCGTTTCCGGAATCCATTTCGGGGGTATGGCAAAAATCGATTCGTTGCCCTTCAGGGAAGTCGAGATAATCCAGACAAAGGGCATGATCAGAACAAGTGAAACCGCTACTAGAAGCAGATACGCCAGAAATGTTCGGACTGTCGTCGGCCGGATCGGCTTCATACTGCTCAGGCCCCCTCGTAATAGACGACTTTTTTACCAACGATAAACTGAATCAGCGTAACCACCAGGATGATCACCATCAGCAACCAGGCCAGCGCCGAAGCGTAGCCCATGCTGAAATCATCAAAGGCTTTATAATAGAGATACAGATTATAGAACAGGGTGGAATTCATCGGTCCGCCTTTGGTCATAACATAGGCCTCTGTAAATACCTGAAAGGAAAAGATTACTTCCAGGACCGTCCAGAGAAAGATCACCGGCGATACCATTGGAACCGTTATATACCGAAATTTTTTCCACCAGCCGCCACCGTCGATATCCACCACTTCGTAGAGCGCTTTGGGAATGCCCTGAAGAGCTGCCAGAAATACCAGCATGCGTCCGCCGCCAATTGACCACAAGCTCATCAGAATAATTGACGGTTTGGACCAGTGCGGACTTTGCAGCCAGAGCGGTCCAGGCAAACCGAAAAAGGCGAGAATGGAATTGATCAGCCCGTATTGGGGATTCAGCAGCCAGAGCCATAGGGCGGACAACACCACACCGGTAATAATTGATGGAATGAAAAAGATCGTCCGGAAAATCTTGATCCCCTTCATGGCATTATTAACAAGAACAGCCAGCAGCAACGACCCAATAACCACCAATGGCGTCCGGATAAAAGTATAAAACGCTGTATTCCAGGCCGATTTCCAGAAATATGGGTCTTCAAACAATAACTCCCGATAATTTCCCATGCCGATAAACTGGGGAATCCGCAGGACATCATACTGGCAAAGGCTGTAATAAAAAGACATCACAATCGGGTACAGGCCGAAAACCAGGAATCCTATTATCCAGGGCGCCACGAAAAGGTAGCCGAGCCAGGCTTGCTTTTTGTAGAGAGGATTTTTCGTCGTTTTCTGCATCTTCTTATTCATCGAAAAATTTCATTTTGCTACGGACATATTCGTCATAGGTCAGGGCCTTGTCCAATTCATGCTGGATAATGGTCTGAGCCGTGCCGAGGGCCTTTTCAATTGACTGGTTACCGTAGACGATCAGTTCCTGGGCTGTGTAAAATTCGCGCCAGAAGACATCGTGCGCCATCGGAACGATCGTCGGCGACTGAGCGTGTTCCAGGTGCGTTACGAAAATCTGCATCTTACCATCCCGCAGAAAAATTGAATCGGCAGTAGCCAGCCGGTTGGCGGGAAACAGATTTTGGTCCATCACGCTATAGGCGTCTAATTGCACTTTTTTACTAGCGGCGAACTTAATGAATTCCCAGGCGGCTTCTGGGTCTTTGCACCCCCGGGGAATTGCCAGCCACCAGCATCCTGACGACGAGGCAATCGGACAACCCGGAAAGGTCGGAGTCAGCGCGATGCCGTAATCCAGTTCTGGTGCGTGATGGCGGATATAATCAGGAAAGATATCCGGAAGTATCATCATCGCAACCTTTTCGGAGGTGAAAGCGTGCTGATCGCCGTATCCGAACCCGGCGGAAAAGGCTTCCATTTTTTCCACGGGATAAGGCTTAGTGAAATCCAGCAGCCATTCCAGAGCTTCCACATATTGCGGGTTGATTAGCGTTACCCGTTTGCCATCAGCACTGAGAAAGGAGGCTCCCTTCTCCCAGGCAATTATTAGAGGTGTAGATGGTGAGTTTTGCGAAGCTGTCAGCGCCGATTTATAGAAGGGATAAAAGCCCATCTGAATGATATTTCCCGAAGCATCATAGCGCGTCAGTTTTTTCGTGTATGCAGCCACTTCGTCCCAGGTTTTCGGCGGACGTTCCGGATCAAGACCGGCTTCTCGAAAAAGTTTTTTGTTATAAAAGAAGGCAAAGGAAGCAGAACTGACCGGAATCCCAAAGACGTGACCCAGCCATTTCATTTCCTGCCACAACGCCGGGTAAAATGCTGCTGTATCAAAGTCATCCCGGGCAATCAGTTCATCCAGTGGCATCAGTGCCATGCGCGAAGCCCATTTGACAATCGGAATAAACTGGGAAACTGCATCCGGTGGGTTATCGCTCAGAATGGCCGTCAGCACTTTTTTCTCCTGTTCCTGCCAGGGAATGGCATTGGACAGGACGCGAATCGAATCCTGGGCGGCGTTGAATGCGGTTACGATGAAAGGCACATCTTCTTTCTGCCCGCTGCAACTCCAGAAGGAAATCGTACGTTGGTCGGTAGGCCGGGCCTGGCTGCGTGGGTAAAAAAGGATGATGGCAGCTCCAATGGCCAGGGCGGTCATTACGGATGTTTTTAATCGAGAGAATTCCTCGAAGCTTGCTTCGGGGTAGTTCATTATTTTGGCGGTTTTCACTTTCATTTTAACAGCATTAGCTTACAGGTTTCGGTTAACATCTGCCGGTTGGTCGTCTGGATTTGGATTCGGGCAAAATAAATCCCGCTCGGAAGCGGCCGGCCAATGCTATCAACACCGTTCCAGAAAACCTGGTACGTTCCGGCGGCGGCGCGATTTTGAACCAGAGTGCGGACCAGTCGACCGGTCAAATCATAAATATTTAAAGTAATGTCAGATGTCTGACTAAGTTGATAGGTAAGCCGGGTGGTGGCGTTAAAGGGATTGGGGTAATTCTGTAATAAAGTGTACTGTTCCGGGACAACTTTTGAGTGGCAATAAATTACTCCGCTTTGGTCGTCGTAGGTCAGGGTAATGAACCGCGGACGGTAAATGTCCACATAGGTAAACGAATCGTAATTGAAGGAATTGACATTATAACTGATCAGCAGTTCGCCGTGATTCGACAGATGCGGATGGGCTTTGGCATTATACATGATGATATTGGGGTTCGAGTCGCTCTCCGTACAATCCCAGATAAGCTGATAATAGCCAAACGGTCCGGTTGGGCTATCACCGAATCTGACCGCCACACTGCGACTGACGGTGTTCAGCTGGAAGACACAGATATAGCGTCCGTCTGCGAGAGGCGTTACGCTGAATTCCATTGAGATGGAATTGGTTAAGGCTTCACATTCGGCAATGTCGGCTACCCAGTCGTTGCCATTCCAGTAGCGATACTGCGAAAAATCGGTGATATTTTGCGGTAAAACTCTGGAGACGACCATTTCCCGGCTTACGCTCCCACTGCGCGGCCCATAAACATACAGAAAGCCGTCCGCGTTCGGATTGCCAGATTCTTCCGTCATTGGCATAATCGCCTGGCCAATGATTGTCTGCGTTCCGTCTGAGGCGTTATAGAGAAAAGGCGTATCGACCTGTTTGACGTCGAAGATATTGAAATCGTCGTCAACGGCAAATGAAATCAGGGCTACTCCGGATATTTCCCAGCCCAGCGAACTGGTGGAACTCGGGCTGAGGCGCATACCGTAAATGTAAACGGTGTCGCCAATCGCAATGCCATCCATTAACCAATACCAATCCCCGGAGGCAGACTCAGGAGTATCCGGGATAAATACAGCCGTTGGAGTGCCACTGGCGGTCTCTCCCCAGGTAAACTCGGTCTTTTCATCGGATGGTTCATAGCCGGTTAGCAATGCCAAAGTATTATTTACAAGCTTGGAATTAACCCGTTTCCCTTCCGAGTTAACGCTACCGATGAAGGTATCGCTGAACAGAAATAAAGTTTTCTGCAGACTGTCATCTCTAAATATGTCACAACCCGATAGCGGGATGGAATAAATGCCATCCGCTCCGGTCCAGCCAGAGGTGCGATTGAATAAATCATCCCAGTCTGGAGCCCGTTCCGTTTTCAGGGTGGTCGTATCGGAACCTTCGCAGGCGGTCGAATCGGGAATCCCAATTGCATGCGGATATGAAAAGGCCGTCCAGCCGGTTCCCAAAAGCCCGGTGGTAGCTTTGGTGGCGATATAGGCCATTTTGAAACAACCTTCCAGCGTTCCGGTATTGAGTAACAAAGTAACATCCGCGGAGGGCAAATCGGAATACATATAGCCGGAATCGGAAAGAACCACAATCCACTTCAGATTATCCCCGTATTCGCCGACCGGATAATATATTTCGGCTGAATCGGTCCAGTTGGAGGAATACTCCAAATTTCCACTTCCGACCGAGCTGGAATAGGTGCCGGAAATAAAGGTCCAGTCTTCGGGAACCAGTACCCCGATCAAGCCTTTATGGGCGTTGGTGGTTTCGGCGTAATCTTCTTTGACAGTCAGATAAACGGCAATTGTATCGCCGGTTTTAGCTCCGGCAGGCTGCTGAACGGAAGTGAATTTACACCGAGCCAGTATGAGAGTAAGGAGCAACATGCCGCCAGTCAGGCCCACACTCTGAATCAAATTGGAAATATTCTGTCCGGTAGTTCTAAATCTCATTATTACTCTAAAAAGACATCCCGAGTGTAAAACGATGCGTTGTTTCAAATACATCGCCGTAGGAAACATAGGCATAGTCGAAGTTAGTTCCAAAATAACCAATATTGGGCAATTTCAACCCGAATCCGGTGGTCAGATAATGTTCGAAATCGTTGGTCCGATAACCGCCGCGCAGGGCCAGCATTTTTAAAAACTCATATTCCAGACCGATACAGAAATACTCGTTGGCGTCGGTCGGATGCAATAATTCTCCGGAAACTGTCAGGCGTTGGGTCCGGGTGTTAAAAATATTATCACTAGCGCCGACTCTAAATAGCAAAGGCATACGGAATTGTTGTTCGGCTAAAACCTTGTCCGGGCCGAAATGCTGCAGAGCGAAAGCCAGTTTCAGATCGCGGAATCCGGTCCGGTAAATTGTGCCGATGTCGAATAAGACGTTGCCATAATTGTAGTTATCCAGAATCTCCTCGGCATATTTTATTTGCAGACCGATCGTCAGTTTATCGGTAAAGCGCCGGGCGACGGCCAGAGCCAGCATATAATCGCCGGCGCGGATCATATTTCCGGTTCCGTTAGGAGCGGATACAGTTGTTTCTTCGAAGTCCTGAATCCGAAAACTGATCGCACTGACTCCGACTACGATTGAGCGAATCGGAATTGCAATCGCGCAAGCATCGTGACTGCTTTCCACCAGCCAGTTACTATGTGAAAAAGTTACGGCTGTCCGGGTAAGGAAACCAATACCGGCGATATTCCAAAAAACCGAATTGACACCTTCGGACAGACTGGTAAAGGCTTCACCCATAGAAGCTTCCCGGGCACCTACACCGATCTTCAGAAATTGTAGTCCGGCGCTGCCGGCTTTGGAAAAATCGAATCCGTAATCAAATTGAGCCTGTGTTTCAATTGTCAGGATCGCCGTGATTGATATAATTAGGAATATTCTTTGCATGCGCATCACCTTTATTTGATCAGGATTAACGAACCTTTGGCATTCCCGACGCTTGATTCCACCGTCCAGAAATAAATGCCCGGCGCCGTCCGCTGGCGGGAGTCAGTCAGCTGGTCCCAAACCTCTTCACCGGAAGCGGCATTATTGTGTTTAAGGGTCTTGACCAATTCTCCGGCGGACGTGTAAATGCGGATCGTGCATATGGCCGGCAAATTGGTCCAGACGATCGAATTGGCATCATCCGTAGCCGGGAATCCGGATTTTTCGCGGAATGGATTAGGGAAAACCTTGACATTTTTCGTGGTTGAATCCGGAAAACTGGCGGCCAGAACGGCTTCGGAATTGCGGTTGGTCAGCCAGCTTTCATTACCGGAGCTATCCTTAGCGGTCACGGCATAATAATAACCGACGCCCAGATTGATGGTATTGTCATTATATTGCCAACGACCGGTTTCTGCATTAAAATAACGAGTTATTGAGATGGAATTCCCGGGCTTGATACTTTTTACTTTAGTCGTCCAGGGTCCGTTATAAGAGTATTCACTGCGATAAATGATATATTCCTTTAAATCATTCCGCCCGGTGAGCGGATCCAGATAATCAGTTTCATAAGGATCCCAGCTGACGGAAATTTCCTGACTGGAAGGTAGTGGCACGATATCAATTTCAGGTGAAGGCGGTGGAACGGCCGTGACCCGACAGTTATTATTATAAAGCACACGAGCGTCATCGATGGTTTCATGAAGGAGTGCCAATCCTTGTGGTAAATTAGCTTGGGTATCTGCTACTTTATCGTATTTGATATTGATACAATCTTTCAATGGCAAGCCATCTACAGCTTCGACGAGCGTGATTTTTACAGAATCGGCGGCTTCGAGATCATATGGCCCACAGCTCATAATCATGATAGGAGAAATATGAGTTTCCGGATCGGATTGGAGCGAATTATTTGAGCCGGTTAAAAAGGCGTAGAGATCGGAAGCACTTGCAGTTCCCCTCAAGGTAAATTTATTACTCTTGTTGACGATTAAACTGGTCCAAAATACGTTAGCGGGTTGAGCTCTGCTGTCGGAGGCAGCGTCGGCTCCCAGCAGTGTATACCCGGCATAACCCGGAGAACGAATTTCCTCGACATCGTCCCACCAGTTGCCATAATCCCACATATATTGAGTATAGTCGGCCATATAATTGTCATAGGCATATAACAGAGCCCGGCTAGTATCATACGCCACCGATTCATCCTCACGGCTGAGCTCATCGCCCCAGCCATTATGGACCATAACATCCTGATAACTGGGTCTGATCAGATAAACGAAACCGAAGTAAGCGTCGCTAATTTTAGCGCCGGTTTGATTGGTGAATACATAATCTATGATGATGAAATTATTTATATCAGGGAAGCTCCAGGCTTTACTGGTGCGGCGGATGTGAATATTTTCCGGAGTGGTCCATTGAGCGATAATTGTCTGCTCCGGCAGGCTCGGATCGTAATTGTCATTTTCCACATAGTTTTCGATTTTGACTAGTTCTTCGAATGTCCCGTAATAGACCGAAGAAATTGGTCCGTTTTCGGAGAAAATGATCGAACCGCTGCTGTTTTTCCAACCGACCCAGATGCCGGCGCCGACCATGTAAGATCGCTGATTATCTTTGGTTGAAAGTTCGGAGGGGCCGCCCGGCCAGTCCATGCTGGGATAGAACTGATAGCGACTGGTCGGATTGGGAGCGCCAATAGTTCCGTCGTCTTTCATGGTTTCCCAGAGAATGCCGCGATCATGAATTTCAAATGATGGTATGCGCTGAGCCCAACCAGTTGTACTTAATAAAATTAGGATGGATAATGCGGAGATACTTTTTATTATTGGTCTTATCATAATCTGATCCTTCGCGTTACACCGTTCTCATCGAAAACAATATTTTAGGCCAAAGTAAATCCGGCGGGGCGGAGCATAGGTCTGCCAGGAAATATCATAACCATATTCATCAACGGTTGTGACCGTACCATTTTCGATATAATCGGCTAAAATATCGTCACTTTCTGTCCAGTAAGATGAGCCAAGAGAAATTAAAGATTTCCAGTTAAAAAGGTTGGTGATACGAACATAGACAAATAACTGCTGGTCTTTGCGGATATTAATGGCTTTTTCCAGACGCAGATTAACCGTTTGATAGGGCGGTAAGCGATAGTTATCATAAGTATCCGGTGGATCGTCGGCATCCAGGTAGGTAAAAGTCTGGCCGCTGACATATTGATACAGAATACTGGCGCTGGTGCCTTTAAATACCGGTGTAAGGAACGGAATATGAAGATCACTCGGATATTTCAGGAACAGGTTGGTTCGTAAAGTGTGCGGGCGACTGTAAGTGTTCTGAACCGGAATACGTTTATTGACGTCGCTGTCCCAGGTATAAGTATAATTTCCGGATGAATCAATGTAAATGTAGGCTGGGCTGGCGCGACCGATGGTAGATTTGGAGAAACTATAACTGACATCTAAGGTGTAATTTGATGACATCAGCGTTCTGAAAGTCATTTCAACACCGCGCGCATCTCCATAATCACCCGGGAATGAACTGACGTAAAAAACAGTTTCGGATGTTTCCCCGGTGAAAGGATTATAGCCGTAGATTCGCCGATCGAATAATTGCGCACGGGCATCGGTTTTATCAAACTGGTCTTTGTAAAAGGCCGTGACTTCCAGAGAAGCCACGTCCCCGAAATTTTGTTTGATGCCGACTTCGAACGATTTGGTCAGTTCTGGCTTCAGTGGTTGAGCGGTCAGAAACACTACCCGCTCCGGATCACCTGAAGTCGAAGGAACATGATTAGCGGTGCGACCTTCAGCTGCCGCAGCGGCATTTTCGGCGGCGATTGCATCGATCAGATACTGGGACCGCAGATAACCGAGTTCGAACATCCGGTCCAAGGGCGGCATCTGGTAAAAATGTCCGTAGCTGAAATGCAATAAAGTATTTTCAGTGATTGGGAACGATACACCCAGACGCGGACTGATCATATGATAGGAATCAGTTTTTTCACGCGGTTGATTGAGGACATTTTCCCAGGAATATTTAATATTACCATTTGAATCAACCTGATCCCCGTCGGGATCAAGACTCTCGTCATAGTTAGGATTGACACTGAACTGGTAAATATTGTTGGTGGCAAACCAGTTGCGGTTGGCATTGAAATAATCATAGCGCAGCCCGAGATTCAGGATCATGCTTTCGAATTCCATTTTATTCTGGATGTAGGTCGCGAATTGAATGGGATAATAGGTTTCATTTAAACTGCGGTTCATGTAAAGTTCAGGGTATTCAGTCCAGTCAGTAGAAGATGAAAAACGATATGATTTCAGTTCGGCGATTTTATTATAACGAAACTCGAAACCGGTTTTTAATAAATTATAGGAATTCCATTGCCACTTCCAGCTGCCGACCAAAGACAAGTCGCTGGTTTGCCAATGCTGATCATAGATAAATGACCAGGCATCGAACGGCTCGACATAGGTATCGTAGGAAAGAGTGTCGTAGCGCTGCCAGCCCCAGATATCGGGATTGGAGCTGCTTCCCAATTCGGTATACTCGCCAGGGTATTCCTTAATATCGGTCAGGTAGTAGCTTAATTTCAGATCATAATTCATCTTATTGGAGATTATATGATCCCAGAACAGATTGACATCGATATTTTTTGTATCGAGCAGTGAACCCCAGCCGCGGTAATATTTAGCCTGATTGACAAACTGACCGTATTCCTGCATTGTGGTGCCCTCGTCCAAATTATAAAATCCGCTCAGGCGTAATTTCATGTTTGATTTGACCTGAAAGGCAAAATTATAGGTCAGGTTGGTTATATCATGGGAATCTCGGGGATGCGGCAAGGTGTAGGCTTCGCTTTTAAGCTGGGTGGCCAGAAAAAAGGTACTCCGGATATCACCAAGTTTGAAAAGTGGTCCGCCCACCGTGAAATAAAAATTATAATCCGGTATCTTGCGATAATCATAGATGTATTTCTTACGATAAGCCGTCATCCAGTTCGGATCGATCTCTCCCAGCGCCAGAGAATCGTTATGATAATTGTATGCGTAATTCAGCCACCAGATATCACTGGGAGTGTTGGTGTGGTCGCGGTATTCCTTTTGATATTTTGACCACCATTTTTCGTCAGCGGCGGACATGGATTCGCTGAAAGCCGCCGAATCCGCGGCGGTCGGAGTGGAGCTGTCAAAAGAGGCCAGCCAGGCATTATATTCATCGTACATATCGCGAACACAATTCTGGTATTTGCCAGAACTCGGATGGGAATAAATATAATTACCGGAATGATGTTGTCCGGACAGACCGTACTCATAGTCGAGTGAAAAATTCAGTTTTTCCTTACCCTCTTTTGTCACGACGTTGACGATACCGGATTGAGCCTCGCCAAATTCGGCATTAAAACCGGAGGTTATCATCTGGACTTCCTGAACGGAGTAGATATTAATATTAGTGAAAGAACCGCCCCGGTCGGCCCGACCCTCAAAAAGTGAAGCGACGCGGACTCCATCAATAAACCATTTGACTTCACCCTGATCGCCGCCCCGGATCGAGTAGCGGTTTTCACCCCGTCCGGCCGCATTCGGCCCGCTTATGACTGGTAGCGGGTCCATAAAAACGCCCGTTTGCACCATCAGGGCTTCTTTGGCATCACTGAAAGGCAGCTGCATCAATTCTTCCATCTCGACGAACTGGGTACTGTTAGTTATATCCTTTTGAATGACCGGCCGTTTGGCGACTACAACGACTTCTTCGCCCAGATTGATTGCCTGAGATTCCAGCTCTACGTTAACCGCTGTGGTATGGTCGATGATTACTTTTACGTCAGTCATCGTCGTTTTCTTGTAACCGATAATGGAAAAATTGAGAGAATATGTTCCGGGTGGAACAGATAATATAAAATACTCGCCATTCTGATCAGTGGCGGCCCCGAATACCGTACCATCCAAGATGACATTCGCTCCGATCAGCGACGCTCCCGTACTCTTGTCAGTCACGATTCCCCGGATTTTTCCTGTAACACCAGCAAAAGAAAATGCCGTAAACAGGAGTATTGTTTGACTGCTGAAGATTATTCGATTTAATGTCCGGCCCATTTAACATCTCCCTAAAAAATATATCAGACAAAAATCACATATACTGATCAATTATATCACGGATGATTTTAAAGCGGGTTTCCATGAGCTCGATGACTTCCTTCTCATCGCCGGTCTTGAGAGCTGTGAGCAGATTGCGATGGATTTCATAGTCTTTTTCGCGAGGCATATGTGCATTCAGAATTTCCAATTGATCCTCGGAATAGAGATTGGTTATCGCGATTACGATTTCGAACAGGATCGTATTATTAGCCGCCTGCCGCATCATATTTTCGATTTCAAGATAATTCAGGGCGCATTTGAGATAATCATCCGGGTAATTTTCGGTTCTTGCCATCAATTGCTCGATTCGGGCTAAATGCTCAGCATCCACATTGGGTATTGCCAGATGAATGATACGGCTTTCAATAGCGATGCGAGCATCGATCAATTCCAGCAATCTGGCCTTTTTCAGGGGCTCATATGTGGCTATCGGATTCGGCAGGAAAAGGCGGTCGAAATATTTACCGACATACGTGCCGGAACCATGTTTGACCTCGACGGTGCCAATCGTTTCCAGTTTTTTAATAGCTTCGCGTAAGGTCGGTAATCCAACTCCAAATAACTTGGCCAGTTCGGCAGTAGCCGGAAGCCGGTCGCCTTTGTGGTAATTGCGATCAATGATGAAATTGCGGATTTCCCGGGCGATCGTATCCGGCAGAGATTGTTTGTTAATGGGCGTGATGTTGTTCATGATTTCCACTGGTTATGGGTTTTTAAATGAATTTAACGGAAGAAGTAGCGCGGGCGCCGATCGGGTAGGAATGTGACAGCGGATTCGGGATTTTATTGACGGGTGGCTCTGGACTGGCATTTTTACTCCTCGAGATTTGTCAAGTCATAAAGTTATCAGATGACTTTACGACCTTGAAATTATACACTTTTTTTCTAAATAGCAAGGATTTTTTTTATCTCACTCTGTATCTGGAATTATCGACGATGTTTAGACGAATACGATTGAGTATTTTTCCGGATATTGATTGTTTAGTAGGTTCCCAGAGTCTTGGCTAGTGCAATTATTCTTCGGAAATCGGCCAGACTAACACTGGGGGGAACCGAATGATCAGATGAAAATATGTAACCGCCGGACTCTTTTAATACCGGAATCAGCCGCTGCATTTCCATTGTAATAGCTTCGGGATCGGTAATCGTGACATCCAGAAATTCCGAGGAAGACTGAACATGCTTCCATTCTTTTTGCGTGGCGCCCCATTTGGTCGTATATATCTTATATTCTTCGGTTTCTTCGATTACCAGTTCGGGAAAACGGGGTGAATTGTCGACACGAATCCTTTCGACATGGTCTATCCCGCAATAGTCCACCCAACTCTGGTTTGGCGATAATCCTTCGCGATGCCAGCGTTCGATGGTAGTTCTCCAGGGTGAATCCGTAATCGGAATGCGGTCGGCTTCGCGGTGTTCGAACATCCGCCGGATTCTTTCATTAGTTGTCATTGTTATAGTCATTGCTTACTAAATTGATAAAATTCATAAAGTCATTTGTTGACTTTAGAACGTAAAAAGTTTATATTAATTTCCGCTTAGTATCAAGAAGAAATTGATAAATTGCATGTCGCTGCCGGATTAACCGCTTAACCGTGATAGGACTGAAATGGCAAATATTGAACTAAAGAATCTGACCAAGGTTTTCGGCAAGGAAACCACCGTTATTAAAAACCTGAACCTGACCATCAATGACGGCGAATTTTATGTACTGGTCGGTCCGTCCGGGTGCGGTAAGTCGACGACGCTGCGGATAATCGCTGGCCTGGAGGAAGCCACTGAAGGCGAAGTTTATATTGATGGCAAATTAGTCAATAATGTTGCCCCAAAAGATCGTGATATTGCCATGGTGTTTCAGAATTATGCGCTCTATCCGCACATGACGGTCTATGAAAATATGGCGTTTGGTCTCAAACTGCGCAATATCTCCAAAAGTGAAATAGATAAGCGGGTAAAAGAAACCGCTGAAATTCTCGAATTAACTAACCTTTTAAAACGTAAGCCGAAGCAGCTCTCCGGAGGTCAGAGTCAGCGAGTAGCCCTGGGCCGCGCCATCGTCCGCAATCCCAAAGTTTTTTTATTTGACGAACCACTATCGAATCTGGATGCCAAGCTGCGCCTCCAGATGCGGACGGAAATCAAGAAACTGCATCAGCAACTAAAGATTACGATGGTTTATGTCACTCATGACCAGGTCGAAGCTATGACGATGGGCGACCGGATTTCCGTCATGAAAGACGGGCTCGTATATCAGGTTGATTCACCGCTGGAACTCTATCGGAAACCGGCCGATATATTCGTAGCCGGTTTTATCGGCAATCCCAGCATGAATTTTGTACATGGTGTCATAAAAATGGAAAACGGTCTGCTGCTTGACGAAGGCCAGTGCCAAATTCAGATCCCTACCGATCATCCTCAACAATTGGAAGAATTTATCGGCCGGGAAATTGTAATGGGCATCCGGCCAGAAGATATTCATCTGGCTCAAACCGCATCGGCGGGCGCTCCCATCAAATTGAAACTGGAACTGACCGAGCCGCTTGGCAACGAGGTCATTGCCTATTTTACAACCGGTAAAACTGTGATCGTCAGCCGGGCTGGCCAGATTATTCAGCCGGATTCAGACGGCTGCTGTCAGATTTGGATTGATATGGACAAAATTCATTATTTCGATCCAACCACTCAAAAACGCCTCTGATAGATTTTACCGTTACCGATTAGACATTAGTCCGTAAGTCGCGCAACTACAGTCAATTACCCATTTTCTATATTGATTGTCATGAGGAGAAAGGTCAAATAAATCTCGCTTTTTTGTCTCCGTGTTTCAAATTAAGAGCGAATTGGGGTAGAAGTGACGAGGATTGTTTGAAAGAAAAAAAAGCCCTTACAACCAGTTGGCGCTGTCTGGCAATAGCAACCTATGCAGCGCCCAAGGACAGTAGGATTTACGGAACGTATTAAATTGACGTAACGGAAATTCTAAAGTATATCGAAACCAAGAGACAGGCCGGGGTACGAGTAACCATAACCCATTTTGTTGCAGCCGCACTTGCCCGTACTCTTTATGAAGATATTCCGGAAATGAATTGCTTCGTTCGGCACTGTCATGTTATCGCCCGTGAAGATGTCAATATATTCGTCACAGTAAACGTTGCCGGCAGTTCTATGACTGGTCTGGTTCTGAAAAAATGTCTGCATTTGGCTGTGAGTGAAATCTGTGAAATCGTCCGACAGGAAGTCGAAAGGAAACGCGGTGGAGAGAAAGAAAAGGGCGCATTTGCAGCCCGGGATGTCATTGGAAACATACCCTGGCCTTTTCGGCGTCCGGTTTTCCTGTTCGTCAAATGGTGGATTTTCGACATGGGGCTTTCTTTTCCGTTCCTGAAAATACCGCCCGATCCGTTTGGCAGCATAATGTTGACCAATATCTGGACTTTTGGTTTACAGATCGGCATGGTAGCCCTTTTTCTGATGGGTAAACTTCCAGCGGTTATCACGATTGGTAAGATTGAGAAAAAACCGGTTGTGGTCAATGATCAGGTCGTAATCCGGGATATGTTGCCACTGACCGGAACTTTCGATCACCGGATCGTGGATGGTTATCAGGCCGGAGTGCTAGCCCGTGGTACGGTGCGCCGTTTGCAAGACCCGGAAGCCTTAGACCGGCCAAATCCTCCGACCGAATCGTAGCAGTTAATTCGGTAAGGCCTTTTATTAGCTGAGGAGATAATGAAAGTCTAATTATGAAACCGAAATTTTAGCCGTAATAGCGCAAGCCGGCGAGATCGTGGATTTAACCGGTATTTCCAAAGATGAAGTCGCTAAAGCTATTGCCAAACTGAAAAAAACAGGGAAGGGTCGAATCGCCTAGAGCCTGTTATTATCAAACCAAGCAAGCCTAGCAGGTTTAATATTCCGATTACCAAAAAATTGTTTCTGAAGTACGGAACATTTTACTGGCAGTCGGCTGTTTTTTTCCCCGGCTTTGTGAAAAACCGGGCGATTGAAACGGAAGATTTATTAAAAACAATAAGCGCATAAGGGGATCGTATGGAACTGTGGAATTTTAATCTGAATTTCAAGGACATTGTGCTTGATTTTTCTTTTATGAGTGTTTTTTTAATCGCCGGAACGGTCTTCCGGCGTTATGGCTTGTTCTTCCAGAAATATTTAGTGCCAAACAACCTGATCGCTGGATTCCTTGGTTTGATCCTGGGAACTCAGATATTGAATATTATCCCGATTTCCGAAGAAAGAATGGGATTGTATGTCTACCATCTGTTGGCGTTGACGTTTGTATCTATTGGTTTACACGGAGAGAAAAATTCGTGGGGCAAGGGTCCGCTCAGTTTTTCACTGAGTATGTTGTCCATCTATATCATTCAGGGCATTATAGGCCTGCTGGTCTGTTTTGTATTTATCTATACGGTGCGGCCGGATTTATTTGCGGGACTGGGATTGCTGCTTCCGATGGGCTTTGGGATGGGGCCGGGGCAGGCTTTTACGATCGGCGCCGACTGGGAAAAATTCGGCTTTGAAGGGGGCAGAATGGCAAAGTCGCAGTCGGCACTGTCAAGGGCGACCTGCATGACATCGGCAAGAACTTAGTCGTCATTATGCTGAAAGGTGCCGGTTATGAGGTCATGGATCTCGGCACGAACTGCAGTGTGGAAAAATACGATGAGGCTGTAAGATCTGGTATAGATATCATAATGTGCAGTGCGCTTTTGACCACGACCATGTTATACATGAAGGAAGTCGTCGAGCATTATAAAAACAATCCTACTGTGAGGGTAGTCATTGGTGGTGCGCCGGTTACCCAGAATTACGCCGATTCAATCGGCGCCCATGGCTACGGTCAGGATGCCAATGAGGCTGTTCGGATCGTGGAGCGGCTGAGCGGAGCGGTCACATAGAAATTGCCAAGATCTCTGCGAGATCACGGGCGCGAGTTTTCTGCCTCTGGCTATAGACTTTAAAAAGTGCAACGCCAGAGGGAAAGCAACGGTAAGAAAATGCTTAGTGATGCGAAAAATAAAAAGTAATGAAAAATCTGAACTTGACAATAGGATAATTAATGTTTATGGTCGACCTTATTCCTAAGCCGTTATAAACTTACCCTTACCTTAGCAAACTTTTGCATCTCGAATTCTAGGTTAAATGAGATACGGTTGATAATCTGATACATTTGATCAGCAGTTTCAGCCGCTGACTGGGTTTACTGCCCGGAACATGGCGACGATATTTTCGGGGCGTGCGTCGGGCATAATATTGTGCGTCTGCTGAAAGACAAATCCGCCGCCCCGGCGCATAATGGCAACCTGTTGACGGACATGTTCGGCGACTTCCTGCGGAGTTGATTGGGGTAGAATCCGATGTGGATCGCAGCCGCCGCCCCAGAAGCAAATCCGCTGTCCATATTTGGCTTTCAGCAGGGTCGGGTCCATGCCGGCGCTGGAAATCTGCACCGGATTAATGGCATCCACACCGGCCTCGATCAGATCGTCAAGCAGAGGCTCGATAGCGCCGCAGGAGTGGAGCATGATTTTTACGTCGGCCAAGTCTCTGGCGCGCTTAAAGAGCCTGCGCTGAAAAGGTTTGAAAAATTTGCGCAACATGTTCCTTGAGATAAACAATCCGGTCTGGGTGCCAAAGTCGTCGCTGAATAAAATTACATCGATATAAGGCCCGACCGCGGTCAGCCATTTTTCCAATTTCTGCAGGTGAATGGCGTATAATTTTTCGGTCAGGCGCAGGACGGCTTCCGGGTAAAGCGCCAGGTAAGTAAAATAATTTTCCATCCGGAAGAGATTTTGCGGAATCTCGAATAGGCTTCCATCGAAAAGTCCGACGATGGCGCGGTCGGTCGAATTGCGCAAATTTCTGGCGCCGTCGGCGAGTTTCTGCAGGCCGTTTCCATCGAGCGGAAAGCTGGCATCGGGAGTCGCCGCGCCGTTCCACACTGTGTAATTGAGTTGTTCCTCGAGATCGTCGAACGATTCGTGCTCGAAGTCGCGGCCAGCCATTGGAAAATGAATTTGCTCCATGAAAGGATTGCCGTGCCTACGTACGGCCAGCTCGCGGCCGTCAATAGCCAGAAGATACCAGTCGCCGGCGCGTTCCTCGACACGAACGTAATTTGGAATCTTACAGGGTGTGCCGTCCGACAGTACCCAGTCTTTCCATTCGCGGTCGTCGGTCAGGAAGCCGCGTCCCATTTCGATTATGTCAATGCCGAGTTCGTCCAAAACGGCCGGTTCGACGATTGCCAGTTGCTGGGGCAAATCGTACACATAGATATTACCCGCGCGAATGCCGAGATATTTTTTCAGGCGGGCGTAAGCTATCGCCAAGATGCCAGATGAACGATGACCGCCGAAATCGACCGGAATCCGATCCACCGGTTCATGATTCAGCGTCGCCAAAACCCGTTCTCTTGATGTCATAGAATAATCTTTCATATTCTTGATAGCAAAATTTACATTTATAGTTGAAATAAACGCTACCGGTAAATGCCTCGTGTCGAAGTTCGCTTATATTTTCAGAGAAATGTCCAGGGCCGCTTGTTATACTAAAACACCCTGATTAATCAGAACTTTATCAATTTATTAGGTAATCTTTTGGGAGAGGTTCTGTATTTACCGGTAAAGATATTGTTTAGCGACTGGTTTGGAGTATTTGACGGGCTTCGCTTAAATACTTAGTGCCGGCCGAAACCTGATTATCGGACAGGCGCAAAATCCGGTAGTATTCATCATAGCCCCAATAGCTGCGCGCGATTTCGGCCTTGATTAGGATTTTCAGGTACTCCTTGTCTTTTTCGATTTGAGTCAGATCCAGATCGCTGATTTTTCCCTTGGCCGCCTTCTTAAAGGCCTCAAAGTCTTTATTGCTTACTTCGTATTTGCGGTAAAAATTCTTCCGATCTTTGGCCAGGTCCTTATTCTTTTTCACATAATCCGCCGCGTATTCGAAGATGACCCGCGAAGAGTGACCAAGGAGTTTATAAGTTTCTTTATTCAGAACCCGATCGTATTTAACGGCGTAATCCGGTGTAATTCCTCCGCCGCCGTAAACTGTCCGTCCGCTCGTTGTCTTGAATAACGGACGATTTTCGAGCGAATCTTTGACTGCCAAAAGAGAGTCGCGGTTATCTTCGCTGAATGTATCGTAATAATCCTCGATTTTGCCGTCGTAAGGCCGCTGGATCAGCCGGCCGCTGGGAGTGTAATAGCGCGCTACTGTTACCCGCACAGCCGAGCCGTCCCGCAGAGGATACTGGCGCTGTACCAAACCCTTGCCGAAACTGGTTTCGCCGACAATGATGCCGCGATCAAGATCCTGAACAGCACCGGCGACGATCTCACTGGCGCTGGCGGAACCGCGATTGATCAAAATAACCAGTGGGATGTTTTCGTACGGTTCGGCGTGACCAGAATAAAACTCCTCGTTGGCACTGGAAATCCGGCCCTGGGTGTAGACGATTTTCTGTCGCCCGCCGATGAATTTATCGGTGATTTCGACGGCCTGTTCGAGAAATCCGCCGCTGTTGCCGCGCAGATCGAAGATCAGACGTTGCATACCTTCGCCGGATAGTCTTCTTAGAGCTTGCTCGACTTCTGTGCTGGTTGTCCCACTAAAGCGATTCAGGAAGATATAGCCGGTGCTGTCATCCAGCATAAAAGCCGCCGAAACGCTGTAGAGCGGAATTTCATCACGGACAATTTTAACATCGAAATCGGCCTGCCGGTTATTATCGAACCAATGGTCGTTGGCAAGCAAATTCCTGCCGATAAAACGGCTGATGCTCTGATTGCCGTTGCCTGTATAGCGGTCGAATTGGGCGCCGATGCTCTGAAGATTC
>Ga0210017_1001074_pt1 | contig 23782 bp, 20 predicted proteins | sample CryGeyCG2014_020_FD_183966 | JGI IMG/M metagenome (GOLD analysis project Ga0210017, IMG submission 183966) | Groundwater microbial communities from aquifer - Crystal Geyser CG08_land_8/20/14_0.20 (SPAdes) (version 2) | ecosystem: Environmental > Aquatic > Deep subsurface > Groundwater | place... | reverse complement strand
TGTTCACCTTTTTTAAAAGACATCACAAATTACATGGCAAAGAAAAAGAAGAGGAAGAGATAGGATCTTTTCGCCAATCCCGCAAACTAAAAAGTGCGGGATTGTTTTTTTTGACGAATTTGTTAAATTTAGATTATCTATGCCGTTGGAAAAAAATAAAAATGAATTGTGGTTTCGCGAAGAGCTTTTTCCCGATGTCGTCCAATCGATAAAAGTTTCCAAGGTTCTTTGCAGGAAAATTACAAAAGACGCAAGAGGAAAAAAATTGCAGGAGCTTTTAATTTTGGATACTCCTCGTTTCGGCAAAATGCTGACGCTGGACGGGGCGGTGCAATTAACCGAAGCAGATGAAAAGTATTATCACGAACCTCTTGTCCACTGCGCTCTTTTTTCTCATCAAAATCCCAAAAGCATATTAATTATCGGAGGCGGAGACGGAGGAATAATAAGGGAGGTCGTAAAGCACAAGGTTCAATCCATCGATCTCGTTGACATCGACAGGGAAGTAATCAGGTTGACAAAAAAATATCTGCCGGAATTTTCCCAGAACGCCTGGCAAGACCCCCGTTTGAATATTCATATTGAAGATGGCGCCGTTTTCATCAAAAAGACGAAGAAGAAATACGACGTTATAATTCTTGATACGCCCGATCCCATAGGTCCCGCCAAATCTCTTTTTCAGACGTCTTTTTATCTTAACTGTAAAAAAGTTTTAGCCCCCGGAGGAATCATAATCCGTCAAACCGGTTCCAACTTATTGCAGCCAGAAGAAATGCCGTCTAATTTCCGCCAGATGGAAGAACTTTTCCCCGATGTGAAAGTTTTTCTCACGGCAGTGCCGACTTACATCGGAGGATATTTCACGTTTGTGGCCGCTTCTCCGAAAAAAGGAATATTCAAAAAAGCCTTGCCGCAATTGGGGAAAAAATTCAGGAAATTGAAATTAAAAACCGAATGGTATACGCCGGAAATGCACAAGGCCTCGATGATTTTACCAAGGGAGCTGGAAAGCTCCCTTAAAAAAACTTTATATGGGATTGAATTGATCGTTGATCTTTACGATTGCGATCATGCGATTATTAGTTCGAGAGAAAAACTTTACCGGTTTGCGAAAGAAATCTGCGAAATTATAAAAATGAAGCCCTATGGAGAGCCTTTGATTCCGGATTTCGGGTATTCCCTTTCAAAAACGGCAGGTCCCTCTTTGGTGCAACTGATTGAATCGAGCAGCATTACTGCTCATTATTCTCCCCATTGGCGGGTAGTCTGTCTGAACATGTTTACCTGTGCTTCTTTTGACGCGGAAAAGACGCTTAAATTCGTAAAAAAATTTTTCGGCGCGGGAAGAACAGTAGCTTTTCTTTTAAAACGGGGGTCGCGCGTTTTTCGCAAAGAATTGGAAATCACCAATATTCCCATTCCCGGGCAAAACAACTATTGAAATTTATTTCGATTTGGTGTATAATTGGATAAGTGAAATAAATTCAAAAATAAATCGTTAACCGCTTTTTGTTGACTCTTTGTTTTAGATAAAGCGGTTAATTAATAACATGTTGAAGAAAACAAAGAGATCCGTTCAATGGGTCAAAGAAAACAAAACAAAGAAATACTCGGGCATTCATTTAATTGCTGAATTTTGGAATGGAGAAATTGTCGAGGACGTCAGCAGGATGAAAAAAATCCTGGCCGCGGCGGTTAAAAAAGCGAACAATACTCCATTAGAAGTTATCATTCATAAATTCCAACCCCAGGGCATGACTGGGATTGTTTTATTGGCGGAGTCCCATATTGCCATCCATACCTGGCCGGAGTTTAATTACATCGCTTTGGATATTTATACCTGCGGAGACAAAACCAACCCTTTCAAGGCATTGGAATATTTAAAAGAAAAATTCCATCCTCAAAAATTTGAATTCAGGAAACTTAAGAGAGGAATAGTAAAATGATCAATGAATTTCCAATTCATTTCAATTTTCAATAAATTTTCAATTTATTTCAATGATAAAAAAATTTATTTCCGGGAAAAATTGGTTCTTTGAAGATTTCATTCCCGGGGAACCCGCCGCTTCCACCTGGGGAGTGGAAATTAAAAAGAAAATCTATTCCGGAAAAAGCAAATTTCAGGATTTTTTTATTTTTGACACAAAAGAATTTGACAGGATTTGGGCCTTAGATGGTTTAGTTCAGCTGTCCACCAGACACGAGCACGTTTATCATGAAATGCTGACTCATCCCGCGTTTTTCTATCATAAAAATCCAAAAAAAGTATTGATTATCGGCGGCGGCGACGGCGGAGTATTGAGAGAGGTGGTAAAACATCCCGTCAAAGAGATTTTTTTGGTTGATATTGATAAAAAAGCGATTGAAGTTTCAAAAAAATATCTCCCGACGGTTTCTGATGGAGCCTTTAATGACAAGCGCTTAAAGATATTCAACGAAGACGCATCAAAGTTTATCAAGAACTTCAAAAATTATTTTGACATTATTATTGACGATTTGACTGACCCTACCGGACCATCCCTAGCTCTCTGGGGAACGGCATTTTACAAAGACATTTTAAAGGCCCTGAAAAAAGACGGAGTAGCTTCTTTCCAAACGGCTTATTTGAAAGAAAAATTTGCCAAGGAATCGAGAGAAAAAATTAAAAAAGTTTTTCCTTTCTTCAAGGTCCACAAAGCTTTCGTCGGCTGTTTTCCGTTTGACGAACACACTTTTTCTTTGGGTTCAAAGAAAATCAATTTCAATAAATTCAGCTTCGGAGAAATCAACAGGAAATTTTAAAAATTAAATCTTAAGACAAAATATTATTCCCCGGAAATCCATTTCATTTCGGCGATTTTCCCGAAATATTAAATATGTCAATCATTACTAAAATTTTCGGCGACGCCAACGAAAAATACGTAAAAAATCTTCAGCCGGTTATCAAAAAGATAAACGATCTCGAACCCGAATTCGAGAAATTTTCTGATGGAAAACTGAAAGAAAAAACATCGGAATTGAAGGCAAAATTAAACGAAGCCCGAGGTTGTTTATTAGATGATATTCTCCCCGAAGCCTTTGCTTTGGTCCGGGAAGCCGCCAAGAGAACCTTGAAACAAAGGCATTTTGACGTTCAGCTGATAGGAGGAATCATTTTGCACGAGGGGAAAATCGCCGAAATGAAAACCGGCGAAGGAAAAACCTTGGCCGCCACCCTGCCGCTTTATCTGAATGCCTTAGAGAAAAAAGGAGCTCATTTGATAACGGTTAACGATTATCTTGCGAGAAGGGACAGCGTTTGGATGGGACAAATTTATCATCTGCTGGGATTGTCGGTTGGCTGTTTGAATCACGAACAGTCTTTTTTATACGACCCCGATTTCAAAAAACCTCCCGAGGACAAAGAAAAAATGAGAGATGAGCTGGGAGGATTTTACGTTGTTGAAGATTTTTTGAAGCCCTGCGAAAGAAAGGAAGCGTATTCGGCCGATATTACTTACGGAACCAATAACGAATTCGGTTTCGATTACCTGAAAGACAATATGGTTTACGACTTGAACCAGAAATCGCAGAGGGAGTTCAATTATGCGATTGTCGATGAAGTCGACTCGATTTTGATAGACGAGGCGAGGACTCCTTTGATTATTTCGGCTCCCGACACGGAAAGCTCGAAATTTTATCAGGAATTTGCTGGGATCATTCCGAAACTGGATTCGAAAACGGATTATGAGATTGATGAAAAAATGAAAGCCGCCACTTTGACCGAATTGGGCATAAATAAAATTGAAAAAATCCTGGGAATGGGCAATATTTACGAAGAAAAGGGGATTAAATATCTGCATCACTTGGAGCAGTCCTTGCGGGCCGAAGTTCTTTTTAAAAGAGACAGGGACTATATCGTCAAAAACGGCGAAGTCGTTATCGTTGATGAATTTACGGGAAGATTAATGCCAGGAAGACGGTGGTCGGGCGGCCTTCATCAGGCCATCGAAGCCAAAGAGGGAGTGAAAGTGAATCCTGAATCCTTAACCTTAGCCTCGATTACTTTCCAGAATTATTTCCGGATGTATAAAAAATTAGCGGGGATGACTGGCACCGCCGCCACTTCCGCGGAGGAATTTGACAAGGTCTATAATTTGGAGGTTGCAGTCGTTCCGACCAACAAACCGATGATCCGCCGGGATTTTCAGGATTTAGTCTTCAAAAATGAAAACGGAAAGTTCACGGCTTTAATCCAGGAAATAAAAGAGAGGCATAAAGCGAGCCAGCCGGTTCTGGTTGGTACGACCTCGATTGAAAAAAATGAATATTTGGGAAAAATGTTGAATGTGGAAGGGATTCCTTATCAAATTTTAAATGCCAAAAATAATGAAAAAGAAGGAGAAATTATCGCTCAGGCGGGAAAATTGGGCCAGGTTACCATAGCCACCAACATGGCGGGCAGAGGAGTTGATATAGTCCTCGGCGGTAATCCCTTGAGTCCTGAGGAGGCCCGAAGAGTTGTTGAGCTTGGCGGCCTCCACGTTATCGGAACCGAAAGGCACGAAGCAAGAAGGATTGACGACCAGCTTCGGGGCAGATCAGGAAGGCAGGGCGATCCGGGTTCTTCCCAATTTTTTGTTTCGCTTGAAGACGATCTGATGCGAATTTTCGGCGGCGACAGAATAAAATCTTTGATGGGACTTTTGAAGGTTCCCGAGGATCAGCCGATTGAGGCCAATATGATTTCCGGAGCGATAGAGGGGGCCCAATCAAAAATTGAAGGAATGAATTTCGATTTGAGAAAGCATGTTTTGGAATATGACGACGTGATGAACAAGCACAGGGAAGTGATTTATAAAAAAAGGAGGGAAATTATCGAAAAATCCAAAGACACAACTCTCAAGGCATATATTTTGGAAATTATAAAGAAAGCCGGGTTTACAGAAGAAGATTACGATAAGAAAGAAAAAGAAATCGGTGAACAGAATATGAGGCAGGTTGAAAAAGTCGTTTCCTTGAGAATTATGGATATGTTCTGGCTGGAGCACTTGGAAAATATGGAGTATTTGAGAGATTCGGTGAGGTTAAGGGCTTACGGCCAAAGGGACCCTTTGGTGGAATATAAAAGCGAGGGACATAAAATGTTCCAGAGATTATTAAACCAGATAGAAGCCGGCATCGCCCAGACCGTTTTGAAAGTCAGCTTGGCAAAAGAACCTGCTCAGCCCGTTGGTCGCCCTAGTCCCGCCGCAAGCGGGACGGGCGCCCGTTTCGCGCACGGCGCGAAAATAGGGCGCAACGATCCCTGTCCCTGCGGTTCGGGAAAAAAATACAAAAAGTGCTGCTGGCCAAAATACGGTTAATATGATATTTTTCCCCGTTGCCTTTTTAATATTTATCGCTTTTCTTCTTTTTTTACCCGTTCTTTTTATTTTCGGTTATTTTCAGATTGTAATCTTAGGGTTCGAAAAATTGGGAATTTCATCCGGAATGACGATCTTTATTCTGTTGGCTATTTTAATCGGTTCGGCCGTGAATATCCCCCTGACCAAAAAGAAATTAATATATGTAAGGGAGCGGAGATTTTTCGGGCTTTGGCAGACTCCCAAAGTTGAGGCTCGGGGCATTGCCGTTAATTTGGGAGGGGCGGTTATCCCTATTTTGCTTTCCTTTTATTTCCTGTTTTTAACCTTAAAATTAGGTTTTGAATTAAAACCGATTTTGATCGCAACCCTTTTAATGATTGTTATTTCAAAATTCCTTGCCAGAGTTGTCCCCGGAAGAGGGATTTCTTTGCCGGCCATCATACCTCCGGTATTCTCGGCCATTTTCGCAATGATTCTAGCCCCTGCATTTTCGGCCCCTGCTGCTTTTATTTCCGGCACCTTAGGAGTGCTAATCGGGGCAGATATTTTAAATTTAAAAAGAGCTTGGAAATTCGGAGGATTTATTTCCATCGGCGGAGCGGGAGTGTTCGACGGAATATTTTTAGTGGGGATTATTTCCGCTCTACTTGCCCCGTAGAGCAACTTCGACTTGCTACGCAATAGTAATATTTTCTAGAGAAAATATTGTCGAAGTTGTCTTACGGGGTTTGCTGGATTTTAATTTCAATTTTTGCTAAAATAGGTCAATTGCATTATGCTCAAAAAGAAAATTTACATAACTATTATTTTCATTTTTCTTTTGGCTTTTTTTGCCGGCAATTTAAGTTATCCAAAATACCTTAATCAGGGGATTGATTTTTTTAATTCCAAGTTTTCTTTGAAATTGCCTCATTTTTGGGACGTCCCTTTCAAATTAGGGCTGGATTTGCAGGGCGGAACTCATTTGGTCTATGAAGCGGATTTTTCCGGCGTCGAGGAAAAAGATTACAATTCTTTGATACAGGGATTGAGGGACGTAATTGAAAGAAGAATTAATATTTTCGGAGTCAGGGAGCCCTTAGTCCAGACTCAGGAAGCCTCGGGCCACTACAGATTGGTTGTAGAGATGGCCGGAATAAAAGATCCCGCCCAAGCCATTAAAATGATCGGGGAAACTCCTTATTTGGAATTTAAGGAAGAAGAGGAAGATTATCAGGCCATTTTAGAAAGAAATCAAAAAGTGGCGGAAACCAAAGAAGGGCAAATCGAAGACCCCTTTAAATCCACTCTTTTAACCGGAAAATATTTGGAAAAAGCCGAGGTTGGTTTTGACCAGACGACTTATAAGCCCTTAATTTTGCTTCAATTCAACGAAGAGGGCTCAAAAATTTTTGAAGAATTAACCGCAAGAAACGTCGGCAAGCCTTTGGCAATTTATATTGACGGCGTTCCGATTTCGGCTCCCACGGTTCAGGAAACAATTTCGGGGGGCAAGGCCCAGATAACGGGTTCCTTTACGACCAAGGAAGCGCAGGATTTGGCGAGAAATTTGAATGCCGGCGCTTTGCCTGTTCCGATTACTTTGATTTCTCAACAAACGGTAGGACCCACTTTGGGGAAGATTTCTTTAGATGAATCTTTAAAAGCCGGCGCACTGGGATTTTTGGCTATTTTATGTTATATGATTATCTTTTATAGGATTCCAGGGTTTTTTGCCTCCATTTCTTTAATAATTTATGTTACTCTTTTACTCTCTTTGTTTAAATTGATTCCAGTAACCTTAACCTTGGCGGGTATTGCCGGTTTTCTACTGTCTATGGGCATGGCGGTTGATGCCAATATTTTAATTTTTTCCAGATTCAGAGAAGAACTTAAATCGGGTAAGGATCATTTTGCCGCTCTCGAAGCTGGTTTAAGGCGGGCTTGGCCGGCAATTCGTGATGGAAACCTGACCACTATTTTAGTGGGTTTAATCCTTTTTGGCCTTGGCAGCAGTTTTGTTAAAGGATTCGCCTTCACTTTGGTCATCGGTAACTTAATTGGCATGTTTACGGCGATCATCATCACTAATAATTTTCTTAAAATTTTTATTAAGACAAAGCTCGAAAACATTAAATGGCTATGGTAACATGCAGATTAATTTCCTAAAATATAAAATAATTTATTTTGTTTTTTTCGGGATTTTACTTTTGGGAAGCATATTTTCTATTTTTTATTTTGGCTTAAAACCGGGGATCGATTTTACCGGCGGCAGTATTTTGGAAATTAATTTTGAAACAAGGCCGGAAAATCAAGTCATTCAAGAAAAATTAAAAGATTTGAATTTGGGAGATATTACTATCCAGCCGACCGAAGAAAACGGAGTAATTATCAGAATGAAAGAGATAAATGAAGACGTCCATCAGCAAATCATTTCGAAATTAGGAGAGCTTTCAAAAGTAAATGAAAAGCGTTTCGAGAGTACGGGACCGGTTATAGGCAAAGAATTAAAACAAAAAACAATAATTTTAATTATTATCTCTTTAGCGGCTCTGTTAATTTACATTGCCATTTCCTTTAGAAAGGCCTCCTGGCCGCTCTCCGGCTTTCAATACGGAGTAATTTCGATTATTACTTTAACTTTTGACGTTTTGATACCCATAGGCATCTTTTGTCTTCTGGGAAGACTTTATAATGTTCAATTTAGCATTCCCATAGTGACGGCTTTGTTAACAATTTTGGGTTATACGATAAATGATAAAGTAATTGTTTTTGACAGGGTAAGGGAGAATGTTTCACGGAAGAGACAGGAGGACTTCGAACAAATCCTCAATCAAAGCTTGAGCCAAACATTTACCCGTTCGCTTAGCACGGGAATCTGCACGCTTTTGGTTTTATTTGCCATTTTCTTCCTGGGTGGAGAAACTTTGAAGTATTTTTCTTTAACTTTGATTATTGGGATTATCGTGGGCACATTAACGTCTCTGTTCCTGGCTCCTCCCTTGTTGCTCGCCTGGCTGAAATTGAAAAAGAGGAGATAGATTGACAAATCAGTTAAATTATGCCAAAATAATTGAATGAATACGGTGAAATTTAATTATTCGCAAATTTGTTCCAATCTTTTGAAGGATTTGCCGCAAAGACAAAGAGAGGTTCTCTCCCGCCGGTTTGCCTTATCTAACAAAATTTCCGATGGGGACGAGACCGAAAGGGAAACCCTTGAATCAATCGGCAAGGAATTCGGCATCACCCGGGAAAGAGTCCGCCAGATTGAAAAAGACGCGATTTCAAGACTAAAACCGGAAATCACCGATAAGAAATATCAAAAAATCTTTCAATGCTTCAAAGATTATTTTAAAAAATCGGGCGATCTTAAAAAAGAAGATTTGCTTCTTTTGGAATTAGTCGGCGGAAAAAAACAGACCGGGAAAAACCAGATTTTCTTTTTGCTGAATTTGAATGAACAATTTGAAAGAGCCGGTGAAACGGACGATTTTTATTCTTTGTGGACCATTAATCAGAATTCTTTGGGAACCGCCAAAAGGGCCATAGGCGTTATTCATGAAAAACTCAAAAAAATAGGGGAGCCCCTTCAATTCAAGGAATTGGCCGTCTTAGCTTCCTTTAACCCGAAGACATTAATTTCTTATTTGGAGATTTCCAAAAAAATTCAAAAAAATTCCGAAGGATTTTTCGGATTGCGCGATTGGCCGGAAATTAATCCGAGGGGGGTGAAAGACAAGGCCTATCTTGTGTTCAAAAAAGAAAATAAGCCCCTCCATTTTACGGAAGTAGCCAGTCTTATCGATTCGGCCTTGCCCCAGACTGTTCACAATGAACTGATAAAAGATTCCAGGTTTGTTTTGGTTGGCAGAGGCATTTATGCCCTGAAAGAATGGGGATATGAGAGGGGCTACGTAAAGGACGTAATTTTCAAGGTTTTAAAAAGCGCCCAAAAACCTCTGGACAGGGAAGAAATTTTAGAAAAAGTTTTGGAACAAAGAATAGTCAAGAAAAACACCGTTTTATTAAACTTGAGCAATAAGAATTATTTTTTAAGGACTTCCGAAGGTAACTATACGATAAAAGAAGCGTAAAATTTTATGCCGGCAGCCTCTTTTTCTTTTATTTTAACTACTGTCGGGCAAATCTTAAAAAACTGGTGGTGGGTTCCTTTGCCCTTTATTTTATGGAAGCCTTTTTGGTTTCTTTATCATTGGTGGAGGGTTGATCACTGGTTGAGTCAGCAAAAATGGGTTTTGCTTGAGATTAAACTGCCCAAAGAAATATTAAAACCGATAAGGGCCATGGAGACGGTTATGGCAAGCATCCATGGCGCCACTTTCCATCCGCCCGATTGGTGGGAATACTGGATTGATGGACAAATACAACTTTCGGTTAATTTTGAGATTATTTCGATCGACGGCGAACCCCATTTCTATGTAAGATGCGGAGCCACTTATCGCGATTCCGTGGAGTCCGCCATTTATTCCCAGTATCCCGAAGCCGAAATTAAAGAAGCAGATGATTATACGAAATACGTTCCCCAGAATATTCCCAATAAGGACTGGGACCTTTTCGCATCGGATTATAGATTGCTGAAAGACGACCATTATCCGATCAGAACTTATACTCAATTCGAAACAGAGCACGAACTTAAAGAGGAAAAAAGAGTTGATCCGGTAGCCATGTTGCTGGAAGCCTTTTCTAAAATAAAGCCCGGAGAACAAATGTGGATTCAGATTTCCGCTTCTCCGACTGCTTCCGATTGGACGACCCATTTTGATGCCTGGATTAAAGAAGGGAAAATACTAAGAGATAAATTAGCCCGAAGGCCCGAAATAGCAAAACAAAAACCCATAATCCAGGAAGCGGCTCAAATTTTGATCACCGGGAAAACAGGGGAAGAAAAAGAAGAGGTGAGAGAAATCATACCTCCCGAAATGAAACTTACTCCCGGGGAAAGAGAAATAATTTTGGGCCTTGAGGGGAAATTATCCAAGCCTTTTTTTAATACATATATTCGTTTTATTTATCTTGGCAAGAGAGATATTTGGTTTAAGCCCAACTTCAGGTTGGCTCTTTCTTTTTTCAATTCTTATATGACATTAAATCTTAACGGCCTGATTCCCTTGGGAGCAACATTGACCAAAATCCACAAGCACTGGTTTTTACCGATAAACCTTCTTCGTACGAGACGCCATTATTTGAGATGCAGAAAAATATTCAGGAACTACATTAAAAGACTTTCTACGTTTTGGCCGAGATCGGGAGGAACGTTCGTGTTGAATACCGAAGAATTGGCTTCTCTCTTTCATTTCCCGGGAGAAGCAGCTGCCGGAGCGCCGGGCATGGCTAGGGTGGAGGCGAAAAAGGGAGGAGAGCCGTCAGAGCTTCCAATAGAAACGGAGGAATAAAAAAATATGCCCCGTTAGAAGTCTTGGACATAAAAATTTTCAAAAGAAAATTTTTATGCTAGGTAATAACGGGGTAATAATAAATAAAGTTTGTCTATTCTGTAACTAAAATACAATCCAGAAATGACAGACTTCTAACGGGGTATGCCCAATAATGATATAAATTTTTTTGCCGAGACTACCTTTCGGAATCAAAGGAAAAAATTTGGAATTAAAACCGACGACAGACGCCGCCACATGTATTTGATCGGAAAAACCGGAATGGGCAAGACAGTAATGATTAAGAATATGGCCATCCAGGATATCCAGGAAGGAAAGGGGGTCGGTTTCGTCGATCCTCACGGAGAAGCGGCGGAAGAACTGCTGGATTTTATTCCCGCCGACCGGGTTAACGACGTAATTTATTTTAATCCGGCCGATTTGGATTATCCCATTGCTTTTAACATCATGGAAAAAGTCGATGTGGAACATCGGCATCTGGTTGCCTCCGGGTTAATGGGGGTTTTTAAGAAAATCTGGCCCGACGTTTGGTCGGCTCGCATGGAATATATTCTGAATAATTCCATTTTAGCCCTTTTGGAATATCCCGGTTCCACGCTTTTGGGAGTGAACAGAATGCTGGCCGACCCCGAATACAGAAAAAAAATAGTGGATAAGGTCACCGATCCCGTAGTCAAATCTTTCTGGCTTCAGGAGTTTGCGAGATACACTCAAAGATACGAAGTGGAAGCAACGGCGGCCATCCAAAATAAAATCGGCCAGTTTATTTCCAACCCCTTGATCAGAAACATTATCGGCCAGGTCCGTTCGGCGATTGACATGAGAAAAGTCATGGATGAAAGAAAGATTTTAATTTTAGATTTGTCCAAGGGAAGAATCGGCGAAGACAACTCCCGTCTTCTGGGAGCTCTTTTAATCACGAAACTGCAGTTGGCGGCAATGTCAAGGGTGGATATCCCGGAAGAAAAAAGAGTAGATTTTTATTTATACGTTGATGAATTTCAAAATTTTGCTACCGATGCTTTTTGCAATATTTTATCAGAAGCGAGGAAATACAGGCTATCTTTAATCTTGGGCAATCAATACCTCGCTCAATTAGATGAAATGGTTGCTACCGGAAGAAGCACCAAAGTGAGAGAGGCTGTTTTTGGCAATGTGGGCACAATTATTTCTTTCCGGGTAGGAGCAGAAGATGCCGAATTTTTAGAGAAAGAATTTACTCCGGAATTTCTTGCCACTGATTTTGTTAATTTATCGAAATACAATATTTATTTGAGACTGATGATTGACGGAGTTGCGGGCGCTCCTTTCTCGGCCGAAACCACGCCGCCCATTCCGAAACCGGAAAAATCCAACAAGGAAAACATTATCAAGGTTTCCAGGGAGAGATACAGCACTCCGCGCAGTATTATTGAAGAAAAAATCGCGAAATGGACGGGGATTATAGAAACGCCTTCAGGAACGTCCCAGGCTTCCCAGGCCGCCCCTCAGGTTTTATACGACGTCAAATGTTCTTTATGCGGCAAATGGACTAAAGTAATTTTCCCTCCGGACGGAACCCGGCCTGTTTATTGCAAAACATGTTTGAAAAAGGTGAAGGGGCCCGCTGCTCTCGCGCAACCTACCGTTCCTGCGCAGGGGGAAAAAACTCTTTTAAAAAAACAGACAGCTACTCCCGGCATTTCTCTTGAAGAAGCCACTACCGAAGAGCCCGTTTCTTTTTCTTCAAAAAAAACACAGGATTTCCAGAGGCCGAAGAGAAAAGAAGTCGACTTGGAAGAATTAAAAAAAACTTTAGAGGAATCTTTAAAGGAAATTGAAACCAAGCCGGAGACAGATGAAAAGCCTAAAGGAGTTTGATTTTAAAAATAAAAAGGTTCTGCTCAGATGCGATTTCAATGTTCCCCTGCAAGAGCAGGGGAAATGGGCGAAGAAGGCTTCGCCTTCTTCTTTATCTTCATTTCCTCGGGGAATGAAGATTTTAGATGATTTTAGGATAAAAGAGACCATCCCGACAATCAGATATTTGGCGGACAACGGAGCAAAAATAATTTTGATGAGCCATTTGGGAAGACCGGAAGGAAAAGTGGTTGAGGGATTGAGGCTGACGCCGATCAGGGAAAAATTAGAAGAATATTTGGGTTTGCCCGTAAAAAAATCAGAGAACTGCATCGGTCCCGCGGCCAAAGAGCTGATAAACAAAACGAATCCGGGAGAAGTGTTGCTTTTGGAGAATTTGAGGTTTCATAAAGAAGAGGAAGAGAACGACGACAGCTTCGCAAAGGAACTGGCGAAATCGGGAGACATCTATATCAATGACGCTTTCGGCGCCTGCCACAGATTCCACGCTTCAATTGTCGGAATACCAAAATATCTGGCTTCCGGCGCAGGATTATTATTGGAAAAAGAAATTAAATCTTTAAATCGTATAATAAAAAATCCTCAGAAACCGTTAATTTCAATAATTGGAGGCGCAAAAGTGGAAACAAAAGCCAAATTAATAAATAAAATTTCAGAGGTTTCCGACTGGGTATTGGTCGGCGGTTTGATCAAAAAAGAATTGGACGATAAAAAAATTCCCTTAATTTTTCCCCGGAAAATTATTGCTCCTCTCAATAATCTCGAAGGAAAGGACATAGGGCCGGAAACCATCGAACTTTTCAAGGAAAAAATATCTCTGGCAAAAACGATCTTCTTTAACGGCGTTTTGGGGCAGATCGAAAAAAAAGAATTTTCCAAAGGGACAGAAGAAATTCTTGAAGCCATAATCCAAAGCAAGGCCTTTTCCGTGGTTGGAGGGGGAGAAATGTTAGCGGTCATAAATAGACTCGGTATGATTGATAAATTCAGCCATGTTTCAACTGGCGGGGGAGCAATGCTCGCATTTTTATCCGGAGAGAAATTGCCGGGGATAGAAGCATTAGAATAGTTTTATCATTCATGCAAACTGAAATAAAAAATATCGGAAAAGCGGCAGAGAGAATCACAATGGCCGTAAAAAAGAAAGAGAATATCGTTATTTACGGCGATGCCGATTTGGACGGGGTGACGTCGGTAATCATCCTACAAGAAGCCATCAAAAATTTAGGCGGTAAAATTTCCGCCATTTATTTTCCCAATAGGGAAGCGGAGGGTTACGGAATTACCGAAACCGGCCTGAATTTTTTAAAGGACAAAGCCCCCGCGCTTTTTGTCGCCGTAGATTGCGGCATAGGAAATTTAAAAGAAATAGCAAAAGCCGGGAAAATGGGATTTGAAACGATTGTTGTTGACCATCACGAAGTCTTGGATAAATTGCCCAAGGCTAAAATCATAGTCGATCCGAAGCAGAAAAAAGATTTTTATCCTTTCAAAGGATTTGCCGCTGTCGGTATTGTTTTTAAGCTTGCGGAAGTTCTCCTAAAAAACCAGTTTCCGGAAATTTTAAGGAAAAATTTTTTGGAATTGGTGGCTTTGGCCACCGTCGCCGATATGATGCCTCAGATTAATGAAAATAAATTAATGATCAGGGAGGGTCTGAGTTATATAAAATCGAGCTGGCGGCCGGGAATTCAGGTTCTTTTTAATTTGAAACAGATCAAATCGCTCGATTTGATTCACAAAGTTTACAAAATCATTTCTCTTTTGAACGTCAGAGACATCGAAAACGGACTTCCGGCCGCCTTTCGGGTTTTAACCGCCCTTGGAAAAAAAGAGGCGGAAAAATTAGCGGCAAGACTCTATGAAAAAGGAATCCTGAGAAAAGAAAAAACAGAAAAAATGATAGATGAAATCGAAAAAAGAATTTCAAAAAAGGAATTGGGGCCGGTTATCTTCGAGGGGGATTCTGACTGGGAAGAAGCTTTTTTGGGAATTTCCGAATCCATCATTTCCCAAAAATACGATAAGCCCGTATTTTTATATAAGAAACTCGAAAAAGAATCGCAAGGCGGCATCCGGGCGCCTTCGGGTTTTAACGTGGTCGAGGCGATGAAAACCTGTTCAAAATATCTTCTGACTTACGGAGGCCATCCCCAGGCGGCAGGGTTCAGAGTAAAAAACGAAAACTTGAATAAGTTTAAGGAATGTATTATTAAATACTTTGCGAGTCGATGAAGTGGCGACTTCATCTTTAATTTCGTTTTTATTGTATAAAAACTCATTCGATGAAGAAAATCATTATCAATACCGACGGCGGCTCTCGGGGAAATCCGGGGCCAGGAGCAATAGGGATAATATTTTCCAACGAAAAAGGCCAGAGCCTTAAAGAATATTCAGAATATTTAGGAGACAATTTCACCAACAACGAAGCCGAGTATCGGGCGGTGATCTTCGCCTTGCAGAAATTCAAAGCGCTTTTTGGAAAAAAATTAGCCCAAAACAGCGAAATTGAATTAAAATCCGATTCGGAGCTGTTGATTAAACAATTGAACGGGGAATATAAAATTTTAGATCCTAAAATTCAATCTCTTTTCTTGAAAGTTTGGAACCTGAGACTTGATTTCAAAAAAATTAAATTTACTCTTATTTCCCGGGAAAAAAACAAAACGGCTGACGGTTTGGCCAATAAGGCCCTAGATGGCGCCAATTCCACCCCAAAACTGTTTGATTAAGACTTGACATAAAGCTATTTTTTGTTAAAATAAAACCAGCTCAAGTAGGCAAAGCAATCGCCCGTCGCCGTAATGGCGAATAGGGAGGAAAGTCCGAACACTCTTTCCCCGCCCTCTAAGCTTTATGTTTTCTGGTTATCTAAATTAACATAGGGCATAGAGGGCGGGGTCAAAAAAAGTAGTGGCTAACGGCCATCCACCGCGAGGTGCGAGGTGCGAACAGAGACGCCCCAGACCCGAAAGGGTCGGGCGCCCGTCCATCGCGAGATGGAACAGGGCGAATCCTGCAGTAATGCAGGGGTGAAACGGCTAAATCCTTACTGGGTGCAAGAGCAAACCCTTCGACATGCTCAGGGTGGATCAAGAAACATAACCCAAATAAGGGTGCTTGACCCGAGCTTGTCGAGGGTAAAAGTAGCTCGCCTAGATAGATGATTGCTTTTAAACAGAATTCGGCTTATTGCCTGCTTGAGCTTTTTTGTTTGAAAATCAGCGATTTTAAGGTAAAATAGAAGCGAAAATATGTTTGGTCGTTTTTTTAATTCTCAAACAAAAACCATCAGCGGCGCTGCCGGAATTTTAGCCATTACGGCCTTGATCAGCCGGCTTTTAGGATTAGTCCGCGACAGACTTCTGGCCAGCACTTTTGGAGCGGGCTCCGATCTCGATGTTTATTTTGCCGCCTTTCGCATTCCGGATTTTGTTTACAATATCTTGATTGCCGGCGGCGTCATCGTCGTTTTCCTGCCGTTATTTTCAGAATATTTTTTGAAAGACAAAAAAGAGGCCTGGGATTTTGCGAACAATGTTTTAAACGTATTTTTGTTTTTTTTAGTTTTGATTTCTCTCGGCATAAGCATTTTTGCTCCAATTCTCGTAAAAATAATCACCCCGGGTTTCAATCCCCAGCAAATTTCTCTTACCTCGCTCCTGACGAGAATTCTTTTTCTGAGTCCGATTCTGCTCGGATTATCTTCTATTTTTTCTGGCGTTCTGCAATATTTCAACAAATTCCTGGCTTACAGCCTGGCGCCTGTTTTGTATAATCTCGGAATAATTATGGGAATTATTTTTTTAGCGCCTGCCTCGGGGATTTTAGGCGTAACCCTGGGAGTAATTCTCGGGGCTTTTTTGCATATGGTTATTCAGATTCCTTCGGCAATTAACTCAGGTTTCTGGTATAAACCAACTTTCAATCTGAAAGACCCGAAAATAAAAAAAGTTTTTTCCTTGATGATTCCGAGAACCTTGGGCGTTGCGGCTCCCCAAATTAATCTTATGGTGGTGACCGCCATCGCTTCCGGCCTTCCGGCCGGAGCCATTTCCATTTTTACTTTTGCGAACAACCTTCAGCAGTTTCCCTTAGGGCTGATCGGCATTCCATTTGCCATAGCCGCTTTTCCGGCGCTTTCCCAAGACTGGGCGGCTCAAAGAAAAGACGAATTTATCAAAAAGTTTTCTTTAACCTTCCGTAAAATTCTTTTTCTTATAATTCCCATTAGCTTTTTGATTTTTATTTTAAAGAATCAGATTGTAGAAATTATTCTGAGAACGGGGAGGTTCAGCGAGGACGCGGCTAAAATAGCAGCTGCCTCTTTAGGATTATTCGTTCTGGGCATTTTTGCCACCTGTCTCATACCCTTGATTTTCCGGGCTTTTTTCGCGCTTCAAGACACTAAAACTCCGACAATCATTGCGATAATCGCCATGATCTTGAATATTTTTTTAAGTTTTGGATTCGTCCGGCTTTTAAGTTTCCCCAATTCCTTCCAAGCTTCCATATCGAATCTTTTTAATCTTCAGGGCGTCGGCAATATTGCCGTTATCGGCCTGCCCCTGGCTTTTTCAATTGACAGCATTCTTCAATTTATCTTACTGATGGTTTTTTTATTCCGAAAAATAAACATTAAAAAATAATCATGCAAAGCATCCGGAATTTCTGCATTATTTCCCATATTAATCACGGAAAATCGACCCTAGCCGACAGATTTTTGGAATTGACGAACACCATTCCCAAAGAAAAAATGCAGCCTCAGTATTTGAATATGATGGATTTGGAAAGGGAAAAGGGGATTACCATCAAAATGCAGCCCGTAAGAATGGATTATAAAGGATACATCTTGAATCTGATCGACACTCCCGGCCACGTCGATTTCAATTATGAAGTTTCGAGGTCTCTGGCGGCGGTCGAGGGCGCGATTTTGTTGGTCGAGGCCACAAAAGGGATTCAGGCCCAGACCATAGCCAATTTGGAATTGGCTAAAAAGCAAAATTTGGTGATTATTCCGGCCGTTAACAAGATCGATTCGCCTCAGGCAAGAATTAAAGAAACAAAGGAAGAATTGGCCCATTTATTAAATGTCAAAGACGAGGAAATTTTTTCCATTTCCGCTAAAAACGGAACCAACGTAGAACAGCTTCTGGCAGCCGTAATTGAAAAAATTCCTTCTCCCAGGGGCCAATTGGAAAAACCCTTCAGGGCTTTGATTTTTGGTTCAAAATATGATTCTTTCCAGGGAGTAATTGCTTATGTCAGGGTAATGGATGGAAGCATAAAAAACAAAGAAAAAATTCATTTAATTCAGTCTGGAACCCCGGGCGAAGCTAAAGAGATAGGATATTTTAAACCGGAATTAAAACCGGCAGAAGAATTAAATGCGGGGGAAATCGGCTACATTGCTACGGGCATCAAGGAACCGGGCAAGGTTCGGGTGGGGGACACCATCGCAAAAACTCAAAACGAGGAACCTCTGCCGGGATACGAAACACCTGAACCCATGGTTTTTGCCAGTTTGTATCCGGAAAATCCCGAGGATTTCGATTTGCTGAAAGACGCCCTGAGCAAATTAAAACTTAAAGACTCCTCCCTGCTATTTGAGCTTGAGTCCCAGGATACTTTAGGCCGCGGTTTCCGTTGCGGATTTTTAGGATCTTTGCACGCCGAAATTGTCTCGGAAAGGCTGCGTCGGGAATTCGGCCTGACTTTGGTGATTTCCAGGCCGTGCGTTGTCTATAAAATTATTGACCAAAAAAACAAGGAAGTTTTTATTTTTTCTCCTTCGACCTGGCCTCCGGAAACCGAAATAAAAGAAATCCAGGAGCCGTGGGCGAAATTGGAAGTGATTACGCCGCAAGAGTACTTAGGCCAGCTCATGGAACTGTTAAAAAATTTGAACGGCACTTTCATCAAAAGCGATTATTTCAGTTCCGGCAAAACGGTTCTGGCTTACGAGGTTCCTTTAAGGGAAATTATCATCGGGTTTTACGACAATCTAAAAGGAGTAACTCAGGGTTTTGCGTCGATGAATTACGAGATCCTGGGATACAGGCCGGGAAAATTGGTCAAATTGGAGATTCTGGTCGCGGGGAAAAAAGAGGAAGCTTTTTCCAAAATCGTAAGAGAAGAAGAAGCTTTTAACGAGGGGAAAAAAATAGTTCAAAAACTGAAAGAGATTCTTCCCGCTCAGCTCTTTGCGGTTCCCTTGCAGGCCGTAGTTTCCGGGAAAATCCTCGCCAGAGAAACCATCGGGGCCAAGAGAAGAGACATCATCGCCCCTCTTTACGGCGGCGATTATACCAGAAAAAGGAAACTGCTGGAGAAACAAAAAAAAGGCAAAAAAAAATTGGAAGGAAGGGCGGATATCCGAATTCCTCCCCAGGTATTTTTAGAGGTATTTAAGACTCAATGAAGCCAAGGCTTCATTTCGACCTTCGCTTCCTGCGGAAGCTCGGTGGTTGAAATTAAAGAGAAAATTCTCTATTATCTAAAACAGAGAAGGAGCGAAGAGAAAAGCGAACATACTCAAGACCACCAAGGAGATTAAGATAATCCAGATTACCCTTAAAATTTTTTGAGTTTTCAGTTTCATATAACTAATACCGATGATAACAAAAACAAGAAGAACAGAAAAGGGAGATTCCCGCCAGAATATGTTTTTTGCGATTTTTCTCGGAATCCTTTTTTTCGGGATAATCGGGTTTTTGTTTGTTTCTGATTGGAGGATAACCCAGAAAAGAGAAGAATTATTGAACAAGATAGAATCTTTGAAAAAAGAAGTCCAGCAGCTGGAAGAAAAAAACCAGCAGCTCCAGGCCGGTATTTCCCAAACCGAAAACGATGCTTATTGGGAAGAAAAAGCCAGGGAGCAGGGGTATAAAAAGCCGGGCGAAGAAGCGGTGGTAGTTTTGCCTCCGGAAGAAAATGCTCAGGCGGCCGCCGAAAAACAAAAAAGTTTCTGGGAAAACATTCTTGAAAAATTAGGATTGTAATGCCCTATACAAAAAACTTCAAAGTTTTTTGTCGGGCGCGACAAAGTTTTTTAGAAAACTTTGTATAGCGCGGGTATGGTTCAGTGGTAGAACGTGACCTTCCCAAGGTCGAGATACGGGTTCGATTCCCGTTACCCGCTCAAACACATGAAATATCCGATAATAATCAAGCGGGGTCCGCTGTCCCTGATAAGGAACATCGTTTTTGTCGAGATGGCGGCAACTATTTTGCTGGTTTTTGCCGCTTATCTTTTTAACGTTGAAAGCTTTCTGCACTACACTTTAGCCAGATTTGTCCGCTATGATTACTCTTTGGTTCTGGCCACCTCCTCGCTTCAGCTTCTTATCACCCTCGCCATTTTTTTCAGATGGACGAATGAAAATTACGAAATCAGGGAAAAAGAAATAATAAGAAAAAAAGGAATTTTTTCCGTCACCCAATCCTCCTTCCCCATAAAAGACGCGAAAGAGGTGGTTTACAGGCAGAATTTGCTGGAAAAGCTGACCAATTGCGGTACGCTTATTATCCGTAATTTTGATTCAAAATCCGTTCTTTTCCTGCGCAATATAGAAAACGCCGAATTAATTTCCGATACCCTGAAAAACCTTATCGAAAAAATCAATCTCTCCGAAGCCGGAAAAGACCAAAAGTTGTCCATTCTCGACCTTATTTTGGGCGGCGAGGCCAACAATCTTGAGTTCAAAGAGAGTTTAAGGTGGGACGGCAAAAGGAAAATTCTTAATAAAGAATTGGAAAGAACGGCGATGAAGTCCGTTGCCAGTTTCTTGAATTTAGAAGGAGGAAGGCTTGTTTTGGGAGTTAGCGATAATAAATCCGTAAATGGCCTGGAGGAAGATTACAAAACTCTGCCCCGGACGGATCGGGACGGTTTTGAAAATCATTTCAACCACATCTTCAATACCGTGCTGGGAGCCAGATTCAGGCAGTTTGTAAAACTGAATTTTGAAAAAATTAACGGCCGTGACATTTGTCTGGTGGAGGTTTTGCCGAGCGACGCGCCGGTTTATCTGAAGACAAACAATTCCGAAGAGTTTTATGTGAGAACCGGAAACGCAACCACTTCTTTGATAATGAGCGAAGCTGCCGATTATATAAAATCGCATTGGAAAGAGAGTTAAAACACGGCCCGAGAGGATATAATGCCGATGTAGCTTAGTGGCAAAGCAGTGGTTTCGTAAACCACCGACGGCAGTTCAACTCTGCCCATCGGCTCTTTTACCCCCACACCAAATTTTGGTGTGGGGGTTTTATTTTGAGAAGAATTGTGATATACTTTTTAAAGAATATGCCAGATTTTCCTGAAAAAATTGAAGAATTAGAGGCTAAGCTCCGTCATTTGACGGACCGTCTTTGACCTGGGTAATAAGGCGGGAAAAATCAAAACATTAGAAAAAGAAATCCAAAACCCCGATCTTTGGAAAGATAAAGAGAGAGCAATAAAAATAAGCCAGGAATTGGCTCAATTACAGGAAGAAATAACCGAGTTTGACGAATTGAAAAAGGAGCTGGCCGGATTAAAAGAAGAAGGAGCTGAGGAATTTGAGAGGAGAATAGGGAAAGAGGAATTAAAAATTTTTCTTTCCGGCGAATATGACGGCGGAAACGCGATTTTATCGATTTTCTCCGGAGCCGGCGGTCAGGACGCCCAAGACTGGGCGACAATCCTTTTGAGGATGTATGAAAGATATTGCCAAAGGAAGAATTTTGCAACAAAAATCCTGCATCAGTCTTTCGGCGAAGGAGGGGGCCCTGAGGGAAGAATCGGGATAAAACAGGCTTTCCTGGAAATCAAAGGAAAATACGCTTACGGGTTTTTAAAAAAAGAAACCGGAGTGCACAGGTTGGTCAGAATTTCTCCTTTTTCCTCCCAGCAATTGAGACACACCTCGTTTGCCCTGGTCGAAGTGCTGCCCGAAATAAAAATTGAGGAATCGGAAATAAAAATCAGACCGGAAGATTTGAAAATTGAATTTTATCGGGCTTCCGGCCCCGGGGGGCAATACGTGAACAAAAGAGAAACTTCCGTCAGAATCACTCATGAGCCTACGGGAATCGTGGTTTCTTGCCAATCGGAAAGGACGCAGGGCGATAACAGAAAAAGGGCGATGGAAATGCTTTATTCCAAACTTTACCAGCTTTCCCAGGAAACGCGGGAAGCCGAATTAAAAAAGGTGAAAGGCGCTAAAATCTCGGCCAGTTGGGGAAACCAGATAAGGTCTTACGTTCTGCATCCTTATAAATTAGTGAAAGATTTGAGAACCGATGTTGAGTCTTCCAATGTTGAGGGAATTCTGGATGGTAATTTGGACGAATTTATTGAAAAGCAAGTTTCTGCAGAGTAAAAACGAAGATAAAGAAGAAATTTATTTCTTCGCTCGGAAATTAAAATTTTTAAAAAGGCGATGATAAAGTTTCAAAACGTCTGTAAAACATATTCCGTCCATTCTCGGGACGGGCAAAAGACCGTAGCCCTGGACGATATAACTTTTGAGGTTAAACCAAAAGAATTTGTTTCCATTGTTGGCAAGTCGGGAGCCGGGAAAACAACCTTATTCAGGCTTCTTCTGGCCGAAGAACGGCCGACTTCCGGGCGGATTTTTTTCGACAATCAAAACATCCAGAAGATTGAACCGCAGAAGATTCCGGAACTTAGACGGAAAATCGGAGCGGTTTTTCAGGATTATAAATTGCTTTCTTCCAAGACCGCTTACGAAAACGTGGCTTATGCGATGGAAGTGGTCGGCGCTTCGGACGAGGAAATCGCCAGGGACGTAGCCGACGTTCTGGAGATCGTCGGATTAAAACACAGGGCCAATAATTTTCCCGCCCAGCTTTCGGGGGGAGAAAAGCAGAGAGTGGCGATCGCCAGGGCCTTGATCCACAGGCCGGAGATTATTCTGGCCGATGAGCCCACCGGGAATTTGGATCCTTATCATACTTTGGATATTATCCGCCTTTTATTGAAAATTAACGAATTCGGCACCACTGTAGTCCTGGCCACCCACAACAAAGAAATAATCAATTCTTTAGGGAAAAGAGTCGTCACTCTCCAGGAGGGGAAAATAATCAGAGACGAAGAAGAGGGGAGATTCGTAATTTAATATTTTTAACATGCTGGTTTTAACCAAAAGAATATTCAAGGCGGGTTGGAGAAACTTTTCACGGGACGGCGGGCAAAATATGGCCACTATTTTTATTTTGGTGATGGTTATTTCCGCGATAACTTCTCTTTTTCTTTTTAAGCAGGCGAGCCAATTTTTGATTTCAAGCATTCAGGAAAAAGTCGATATATCGGTTTATTTCAAATATGGGGCTTCAGAAGACGATATTTTGAATATAAAAAATGAGATTGCCGGAATTTCCGAAGTGAAAGAAGTGACATACGTTTCAACAGAAGAGGCATTTAAAAATTTTACCGAGAGGCACAAAGACAGCCAGATTTTGATGGAATCATTGGACGAAGTGGGGACGAATCCCTTTTTGGCCTCTTTGAGCATCAAGGCCTCCGAGGCCAGCCAATATCAGGCGGTAGCCGACTTTTTGGAAAATTCCAAATTCGACAGCATAGTCGAGAAGGTCGATTATTATCAGAGAAAGCCGATAATCGAAAGGATCTTTTCCCTGACTTCCAATTTGAATAAAGCGGGAATTCTTTTCTCGATAGTTTTGGCCATCTTTGCCATGCTGATTGTCTTTAATACCGTCAGGCTGGCGATTTACAGCAGCAAGGAAGAAATAAAAATTCAGAGGCTGGTCGGAGCTTCCAACTGGTTTATCCGGGGACCGTTTTTGGTCCAGGGAGCAGTTTCCGGAATCTTTGCCACCTTGATTTCTCTTTCGTTTTCCGTCTTGGTTTGCTGGATTTTCAGCCCCAAACTTGAAATTTTATTTCCCGGCCTTAATCTATTTAAATTCTTTATTGCCGATTTCTGGCTGATACTGCTGATACAGTTGTTTGCCGGACTCGGCGTCGGATTAATTTCCAGCTTAATTGCCGTCAGGAGATATCTAAAAGTTTAATTTTGCCGGGTCGTCTAACGGTAGGACCGTAGCCCCTGGAGCTATGTATCTTGGTTCGAATCCAAGCCCGGCAGCACACTACTATATTCTTGTTTTTCCGCTCCGTTTTCCGCCTCGTCCCGTTCGCGGGACTCAGCGGCTGGGGGCAAATTTTCG
>Ga0210017_1001071_pt1 | contig 23854 bp, 26 predicted proteins | sample CryGeyCG2014_020_FD_183966 | JGI IMG/M metagenome (GOLD analysis project Ga0210017, IMG submission 183966) | Groundwater microbial communities from aquifer - Crystal Geyser CG08_land_8/20/14_0.20 (SPAdes) (version 2) | ecosystem: Environmental > Aquatic > Deep subsurface > Groundwater | place... | reverse complement strand
TTCCGTTTTGCGGAATAAAGCCGGGACCCTCCGGCTGTTTTTATTTATTAAAGCAAAGATAGAATATCTTCGGCTTTGATAATTTCGCTTGATCTTGCTTTCTTTTTATAAATACCATAAGCAATGATTTTCTTGTGGATAACTCTGGCACTTAAACGGGAAGATATCTTCTAATTTTAAAAAATATATAACTATCTATTATCAAGAACGCGTCGTGCTCCGATGATTTATTTGAAAAGCGGCTCATTTAAGCCGCTTTTCGCGATTTACCTAATATCCGTTTAATCTATATGTAAAGTATAGTCGCTATAATAATTTTTGGATTTCTTCTTGTTCCGGCGTGCCAATCCATGCTTGAATCTCTTTATTGTCTTCAACTAAAACCAAAGTTGGCGTTGACATAATATTATAAAATTGGGCTTCGGCCAAGCCGTCTGGAGTAGAAACATCAAAATATTCTATTTTAACGCTTTCTTTTAACCGTTCGCCAAGTTCTTTGGCCGGCGGACAAGCCGGGCAAAGCGGCTGGGTAAAAATTTTTAATATTTTCATCTTAACTTTTAATTTATCTTATCAACACTATTTCTGTACCTGTCTTTTAATTCGCCGATTTTGCCTTTATTCCACATTGAAGTTCTTGAAAAATAACCAGTTACCCTCGTGATTGCATCAATATTTTTAGATCCGCAAAAAGAGCATTTTTCTTTTAAGCCCCTGGCTGTTTTGTTGCAATCATTGCAATTCGTAAATTCCGGAGAAAAAGCAATCTGATCATTAGTTGTCTGCTGAAAAGTCTTTTTGACAAAATTAGCCAAGCCAGCAGCCGGCGGATTTGATTCGCCCAGCCAAAGATGAGAAATTGAACCGGCATTAATCAAAGGATGAAACATGCCTTCGGTTTTAACCCGCTCAATTGGGTCAAGCATTGCGCCAAGATTTAAAAGCGTTGAATTAGTATAATAAATTTCGTCTTTGGCAAGATTGCCTTTCAAAACTTTAATTGCCTGCTTCGGATATTCTCTATAATCAAGTTTGGCAAAACGATAGGCAGTAGTCTCGGCCGGCGACTGCTCTAAATTAAAATTCAAGCCGTATCTTTTAGATAATTTTTCGGCAGTCAAATTCATATGAGCAATAACTTTTAAACCGAATTTTAAAGCACTAATCGACTCGTGCAATTCTTGACCAAGATGATACTGGACCATTTCGTTCAAACCAACCATGCCGATTAAATGTGACGCTTTGTTTAAACGATAATAAGGCTCGTCGTCGCGTTTTATTGTTAAAAAAGCCAAAGGCCCAGCCTGGCCCATATTAAGCAGTCTTTCAATGAAAAGCCGTTTCTGACGGTGAGCTTTAGCAGTTAATTCCATTATATTTGTCAAATGAGCAAAAAGCATTTCATCTTTGCCTCTTGCTCGATAAGCAATCCGCGGCAGATTAATTGTGATATTTTGCATGGCCGAGTAGCGCATTTTCCAAGGCGTTTTCGCATCTTTCAAATCATCTTTGCCAAGTTTAAAAGCTAATCTGCAGCACTCGCTTATTTTCGCGGTTTCGCCTCGATCAAAAACATAATACGTATTGCCTTTACTGGAAGCGACTTCAGAAATAAAATTTAAAAATTTATCGTGATTCGGCGTTTGAAAAAGCTTTTCAGTCATATGAACATCAGGCTTGGGCCAGAAAAACGGCCGGCCGGCAGAATCGCCTTCTAGATAGTTTTCAAACAAAGCCATGGCAAAACCCTGGGCCTCTTTCTCGTAATCTTTGTATTTCTTCCCGGTATATTCACCGCCCGGCCCGATTGCCGGAGTGTCGGCAAAATGCTTGGGCACCTCCCAATAAACATTGATATCAGAAAAAATCGCTTGGCCGCCTCTAGCTACCGCCTGCTGATTAAATTCATAAATTAAAATCTGGGCTAACTGCTTTAACTCTTTTTTAGAACGGCCGACTAAAAAAGGCGCTAAAAACAAATTAATCGCATCCCAGCCAATTGCCCCGGCAAAAGTGCATTGTAAAGAAGCAGAGAACTTGATTAAGTGAGCAATTAAAACTTCCGGATGTTTAGCCGGCCCAGCTTGAGATATTAAAGTAGCGCAATCAAGGCCGAATTTTTTAATGTAATCCATGTTTTGTCCGGAACAATATGGCCGGTCAATCATTCCTAAATCATGAAGATGAATATCCCCTCTTAAATGAGCGTCAGTCACGTCTTGCGAAAAAATATTTAAAAGAGCGTATTCTTTTTTAATTTTTTCAGCTAAAGTCAGATTAGTTGCTTCCGGACCATGCGGCACATTAGCATTGTCTTTGTTTCTTTGAGAAATAATTATATTTTCAACATCATAAAGCGGCGCGCCTAAACGGGAATATTTTTTTCTTGTTTTTTCAAGGCCCCTGGCTAAAAGTTCGGCATTAACAAGTTCGCGAACCAAAGGCGCGGTGACAACTTTAATTTTATAATCAATGATTTTTCTCTCGACTTCAGCCGCCACCCGAGCAGCTATGCCTGGTTTTATTTTTGTTTCGCGTAAGAGAGATTCGGTAATCTTCTGCTTGTCCCATTTTTTGACTTCTTCGTCAGAAGTGCGGACAAACAAGGCGATGTCGGTAACATCGCTTATAAACTCTTTTGGCAAATCAAGTTTTTCTTGTCTTGGTTTCACTAATTTCAGTATAGCATACTCTGGTCAAAAGAAGTTATCCACAGCGTTACTTCATTTTCTTTCTGATAAAAGCTGGGATGTCAAGCATTCCGTCGCTCTCAATCTCAATTGAATCAGTTCTGAATGGCCTAAACAAAGGCTTTTTCTCTTCTGTTTGAATTGTTTGAGCTTGGCGAATCGGCTCTGCTTCTTCTTGTATTTTAATCGGCTGTTTAATTTCTTCTTTTTTTACGGATTGCTGAGCGTCAAAACCAGTCGCAATGACAGTTACCTTAAATTCTCCTTTTTTGAAAGAGTTGTCAACAACTGCGCCGAAAATAACTTTAGCGTCTTTGTCAATTGATTCAGTAATCACTTCCGCCGCTTCATTGATTTCAGACATAGTCATATCCGGACCGCCGGCAATATTAAATAAAACTCCTTTAGCGCCGTCAATTGACAGTTCCAAAAGAGGACTATTAATAGCTAGTTTCGCTGCTTCAACAGCCCGATTTTCGCCGGTTGCTCGGCCAATACCCATTAAAGCTGAACCAGCATCCTGCATAATTGCTTTAACATCAGCAAAATCAACATTAACAATGCCTGGCACAGTAATTAATTCGGCAATACCCTGGACAGCCTGCCTCAAAACATCGTCAACCACGCTAAAAGCATCAAGCAGAGAAGTTTTCTTTTCAACTGTCTGCATAATTTTATCATTGGGAATAGTAATTAAAGTATCAACTTTTTCTTTCAAATTTTTAAGAGCTTGCCCGGCAATGTGGTTGCGCTGAGAGCCTTCAAAATTAAATGGCTTGGTCACAACGCCAACTGTTAAAGCGCCGGCATCTCTAGCTGCTTCAGCCACAATCGGCGCCGCACCGCTGCCAACCCCGCCGCCTAAACCGCAAGTAATAAAAACCATATCAGCGCCTTTAACTACTTCGTGGATTTCATCGCGATTTTCTTCAGCCGCCTGCCGGCCGATTTCCGGATTCATACCCGCGCCAAGTCCTTTTGTTAAATTCTTGCCAATAAGCACTTTTTCCTTGGCTTGGCATTGGTTTAAGTCTTGAGCATCAGCATTAATCGCGACAAAATCAACGCCCTGAATTTTGCATTGAACCATTCTGGAAACAGCGTTGCCGCCGCCTCCGCCAACGCCAACAACTTTAATTCGAGCAAAAGTTTCAATTTGAGGTTTAATTCTAGCCATATGCCTACTATATCAACCCCTAAAAAAAAGTCAAGACTAATAGTCTGGATTTCAAAATTATGATAATATTAAGAGCATGAATAAACTAATTGTAATTTTAGGTCCGACTGCTTCTGGTAAAACGAGAATTGCTGAAAAATTAGCTCAAGAGTTTAACAGCGAGATTGTTTCAGCTGACTCTAGGCAGATATATCGCGGTATGGACATCGGCACAAACAAATCGCCGGCCTATCTGGTTGATATTGCTGACCCTGGCCAAGAATTTACTGCTGCTCAATACAAAGAACTAGCCATTAAAACAATTAAAGAAATTCAAAAAAAAGATAAATTGCCGATTCTAGTCGGCGGCACAGGACTTTATATCCAAGCGATTGTTGATAATTTAAAAATTCCAAAAATAAAGCCAAATCAAATTTTACGTAAAAAACTAGAAAAGCAGTCCTGCGAACAATTATTTAATACTTTAAAAAAATTAGACTTTGAAACAGCGCAAAATATTGACAAGAAAAACAAACGACGATTAATCCGCGCTTTAGAGGTCTGTTTTGCGGGCCAAAAATTTTCGCAAAAAACCAAAGGCAAAAAATTATTTGATATTTTGCAAATTGGTATTCAGGTTGATAAAAAAATATTGGCTCAACGCATTGATAAAAGAGTTGATGAAATGATTGAGCAAGGACTAGAAGACGAAGTAAAATCACTTGGTGAAAATATTCCCGAAACAATTGGTTACCAAGAATTTAAACTTGTAGGGGCGACTCTGCGTGGTCGCCCTAAGAATATTGCAAAAATTGCTAATTTAATAAAATTACACACCAGGCAATACGCCAAAAGACAATCAACTTGGTTTAAGAGAGATAAAAGAATAAAGTGGGTTAAGAATTATGAAGAAGCGAGAAGTTTAATTAAAAGCTTCCTGGCTTCTTGAGGATTTGCCTTGCCTTTAGTTTCTTTCATAATCTGACCAATCAAAAATTTCAAAGCCTCTTGTTTGCCTGCTTGATAATCTTGAACTGGTTTTGGGTTGTTTTTGATAACTTTTTGGATTATATTGTCAAGATCGCTTGTCTGACGCAAATCTTTTTCTCCAATAATCTGCGACGGATCGCCACCAGTTTTCTGCATTTCTCTCAAAACAACATCAGCCGCTGAAGAAGAAATTTCACCCTGATTGATTAAACTAATAAATTCAGCAAAATTTTCAGGAGTAATTTTTTTAAAATCATCTTTAATCTTAAGTAAATAATTATTTGCTAATTTGATTAAACTTTTGTCTTCAAGCTCCGAGACTATCTGTTCAAAATAATCAGCTAGATTTTTGTTTTGAATCAAAATCTTAATATCCTGTTCCGGCAACTTGTATTCTTGCAAGAATCTAGTTTTTTTCTCTTGAGGCATTTCTGAAAGCTGAAAGCTGAAAGCTGAAAGCTGAAGCATTGGCAAATCTGGCTCTGGGAAATAACGATAATCATGAGCTGATTCTTTAGTTCTTTGAGAAAATGTTATTTGCTTGTTTTGATCCCAACCGCGCGTTTCTTGAATTATTTTTTTAGCTTTAGTTTGCCTTTTTATTTCATATTCAATAGATTTTTCTACTGCTTTGAAAGAATTAAGATTTTTTATTTCTACTTTAGGGCCTTTATTCTTTAAGCTGATATTAACCTCACAGCGCATTTCGCCTTTTTCCATATCCGCGCTAGAAACATCTAAATATCTTAAAATTATTTGCAAATCCTGACAGAATCTTTTAGCTTGTTCCGATGATTTAATTTCCGGTTCAGTGACTAGCTCCATCAATGGCGTGCCCGAACGATTAAAATCAATTAAAGTTTTGCTTTTTTGATGAATTAATCTGCCGGTATCTTCTTCAAGATGAATCCTTCTGATTTTTATTTTATTAAGCTCGCCTTTAACTGCCAAGGGCAGTTCGTATTGAGAAATCTGATAGCCTTTTGGCAAATCAGGATAAAAATAGCTTTTGCGGCTAAACTGCGAAATTTCAGCGATTTGGCAATTCAATGCTTTGGCTGTTTTCAAAACAAATTCAAATGCTTTTTGATTAATTACCGGTAAAGTTCCTGGATGGCCTAAACAAACTGGACAAACATTAAGGTTCGGTCTTGTTTCATTTGGATCATTTTTACAGCCGCAAAACATCTTGCTTTTTGTTTTGAGCTGAACATGAATTTCAAGACCGATAATGACTTCGTACTTGCTCAAAGACTTTTTCAATATTTTTTTTGCCATTAATTTTTATAAAATTAAATTGCCTGCTTAAGCATTTATAATTTTCATAAACTTTTGCCAATATTTTTTTCTTTTCAAACAAAGTCTTTTTATCGCCTCTTTTTTCCACTCTTTTTAAGCAAACAGGCGGCGGCGTGTCTAAAAAGAAAACAATATCAGGCATTAAAAAATCTTTATTGATTTCAAGCAAATAATCAATCGGTACATTATTAGCAGAACCATAAGCAAAAGAAGAAAAAGCATAGCGGTCGCAAATAACGGTTTTGCCCTTTTCTAAAGCTGGAATAATTTCTTTTCCCAAGTGTTCTTCTCGGTCTTGAGCAAAAAGCTCTTGTAGAATTTTTGGCGCGAGCTTCTTTTTAGATGCTAAAGCATCTTTAATTATTTTGTTTTCTGACCGAGGTTCTTTGGTTAAAACTGCCTTATTGCCTAAAAAGTCTTTTAAAAATTTTGTTTGAGTTGACTGGCCCGATCCGTCAAGCCCCTCAAAAACAATAAATTTCCCCGGATAAGAATTTTTAATCATTTTATTTCAAGTCCCATGCTCCGAGCAGTGCCAGCAATAATTTTCTCGGCTTGCTCAATATCATAAGCGTTTAAATCTTCCAGTTTTTGTTCGGCAATTTGCCTGACTTGCTCTTTGGTCACCTTGCCAACCTTGCCCCTTAAGGGATCGGCCGCGCCTTTTTCAATGCCAGCCGCTTTTTTTAAAAGTTCAGCCGCTGGTGGTGTTTTGTATTTGATATCAAAAGAATTATCCTGGTAAACAGTCATTTCAACCGGCACAATTTCATTGCCCCGTTCTTTAGTGGCTTCATTAAACTGTGTGCAAAAACTCATAATATTCAAGCCGTGCTGGCCCAAAGCCGGACCGACCGGAGGAGCGGGTGTCGCCTTACCAGCTGGAATTTGTAATTTAATGATTGTTTTTATTTCTGGCATATTACTAAATAATTTAATTAAATTTTTTTGATCTGCAGCGAATCAAGCTCAACAGCAGTTTCTCTATTAAACATAGAAATCAGCACTTTAATCTTGCCCCTCGCTTCGTCAATTTCACTAATCTTACCTTCAAAATCCTTGAACGGTCCGTCAATGATTTTAACCGTATCGCCCGGGGCAACATCAATTTTGTATTTTGGCTCTTTTATGCCCATGCGTTTTTGCAAAAGATTCATCTCTCCCTGAGAGACCGGCGTAGGCAGATTGCCAGCGCCGATGAAACCAGTAACGTTTGGCGTGTTACGCACCACATACCATGAATCATCAGTCACAACCATGTCAACCAGAACATAGCCCGGAAAAATTCGCTCATCAATTACTTTGCGCTGACCGTCTTTTATTTTAATCTTTTTTTCTTTTGGTACAATAACATTAAAAATTTTATCTTCCATGGCCATGGATTCAATGCGTTGTTTTAGATTATAAGCAACATTGTCTTCATAGCCAGAATAAGTGTGGATTACATACCAGCTTCGATCTTGTTGCGTTTGCTGTTTGGGCATTTTAAATAATAAATTTATTAATTAGATAAGTAAATAAGAAGTCTAGGCCGCCAAGAAAAAACGCAACTGCTAAGCTTGCGCCAATAACAATTAGAGTATATTGAGTCGCCTGCTTTCTTGATGGCCAGGTAACTCTTTTTAACTCTCCTTTTGTTTCAGCCAAAAACGGAATAATGCTTTTAATCGTATTGATAAATTTATTAGCCATGTAAGAATTTTTTAATATGCTTTAAAAAAGATTCGAAATCACCCAAATTATTTTGGATAATTTCATACATCTCTTTCGGACCAATTTCAAAGTAAAAATGGGTTAAGCGATTTCTGTAACCAGCCATTTTTTCTAGTTTATCTTTGGCAAAATCTATTGACACAATTTTTTGTTTACCCATCTCAAGAGCCATTTTTTTATATTCTCCCACCTCCACCCCTGGAATTCTTGATAAGATATGCGCACAAATATCAAAAGTTGCTTCTAACGCATATCTTAAAAAATGTTCGGCAAGAGCGAAATTATCTTTGGACGTACACTGGCTAATAGTCAGTGTCTTTAAGATATTTAATCTCCCTAAAGATTCTTGAATAATGTTGATTCTTGTTAAAATAATTTTTGTATCTACTTTTAAGTTTTTCATAATTATATTCTCTCTAAAATTGCCTTAGAATGCAAATCATAAAAATATTGTAGATCAGCATGCTCTTTAATGACATATTCTTCGTAGAATAATCTTTTTTCTTGATCTTTTTGGTACAAAATTTCGTTGACTTTTATAGCGGCAAATTGCAGGCTAATGGGTGCATATTGCAAAAAAACAAGATCAAATTCATGCTCTCTTGTTTTAAATCGATGATGCAGATAATTTTTTGGCAAAACATCTATCAAGATATTATACATTATAGAATAAATATCCAAAGGATTCTGATCATACGTTTTGGGATTTTCTAAAACCACGCCAAAATCAAAATCGCTTAATTGTCCGGCATTGCCATGGGCGCGAGAACCAAAAAGATAAATAGTCTCAACGCCTATTTTCTTAAATTGGCTGATATGTTTTTTAGAAAACTTAATTTTCGCCATTATTTAATGATAATTGAATATTTTAATAAAGTCAAATTAAAAAAGCCCGGATTCTTACGAATGAATACCGGGCTTTAAAGAAATGCTTTTATTATTTATTATTTATTATTTATTTTGAATTCACTTTATTGACTAAATGTCAAGGTTTTTGGCTTTTTTGGCATGGGTTTGAATAAAGCGCTTGCGGGGCGCAACTTCAGTGCCCATTAGAATATCAAAAACCCGATCAGCTTCTTCGGCGTTTTCTACGGAAACCTGCTTTAAAATTCTATTTTCGGGATTCATGGTTGTTTCCCAAAGCTGATTAGGATTCATCTCGCCAAGACCTTTGTATCTCTGAATATTCGTATTTTCAGGCAGATTTTCCAAAACATCTTCAGTATAGCCATAATCTACTTTTTTGCCTGTTTGAATCCGATAAAGCGGCGGGCTAGCAATATAAAGAAACCCCTGATTAATTACTTCGGCAAAATATCTAAAAAACAAAGTTAAAAGCAATGTCCGAATATGCTGGCCGTCGACATCAGCATCAGTCATTAAGATTATCCGCTGATATCTTAATTTTTTTATATCAAACTCTTCGGCAATTGCCGCGCCTAAAGCAATAATGAAAGATTTAATTTCTTTATTGGCTAAAGCTTTATCAATGCGCGTTTTTTCAACATTTAAAATTTTGCCCCGTAATGGCAAAATAGCTTGAAATTTGCGGTCGCGGCCCATTTTTGCCGACCCGCCGGCGCTATCGCCTTCAACAATATAAAGTTCGCTTTTAGCCGGATCCTTTTCTGAACAGTCAGCTAATTTACCCGGCAGAGTAATGCCTTCAAGCGCTCCTTTGCGGATAACTGTTTCCCTGGCTGCCCGGGCTGCTTGACGAGCTTCTTGAGCTAATAAACACTTGTTAATAATTTCTTTGGCGTCGCGGGGATTTTTTTCCAAAAATTCATCAAAAGCCGCAACAAAAACCGCCTCGACCGCGCTTCTTGCTTCGGCATTGCCCAATTTAGCTTTGGTTTGTCCCTCAAATTGCGGATCTTTAATCTTAATCGAAACAACTGCTGTCAAGCCTTCTCTAACATCATCGCCGGTTAAATTATCTTTAATCAGATTCATTCTTTTGCCATAGTCATTGATTACTCTGGTTAGACCTGTTCTAAAACCGGTTAAATGCGTTCCGCCTTCTGGCGTATGAATATTATTAGCAAAAGAAACTTCCAAACCCTGCAAATCATTAGTGTACTGCAAAGCAGCCTCAACCACTATACCCTCAAATTCCTGCTCAATATAAAAAATATTCTCTTGTTTAATTTGTTTGTTACGGTTCAGATACCTGACATAAGAAGCAATGCCGCCGTCAAAATAAAAAGTATAAGAACGTTTTCTTGTTTCATTAAAAATTTCTATTTTGGTGTTTTTTGTCAAATAAGCCTGCTGGCGCAAATGATTTAAAATTATTTGCCATTTGAATTTAATTTCTTTAAAAATTTCCGGGTCTGGATCAAAAGCAACTGTTGTGCCTGTTAGCCGACAGGGTTTCATTTTTTTTACCGGGCCAGATGGCTTGCCTTTAGCGTATTCTTGAGCAAATAAAAAACCATCGCGGCAGACTTCTACTCTCAACCATCTAGATAAGGCATTAACCACTGAAACACCAACGCCATGTAAGCCGCCGGCTACTTGATAAGCTTTTGCGCCAAATTTAGCGCCGGCATGTAAAGTACACATAACTGTTTCCAAGGTAGACTTACCTGTTTGCGGATGTTTGCCAACCGGAATACCGCGGCCATTATCAATCACAGTTACTTTATTATCAGAATGCAAAATTACCTTGATCTCATTGCAAAAGCCGGCCATTGCCTCGTCTAAAGAATTGTCAACAACTTCCCAAACTAAATGATGCAAACCTTCTTGACTAATAGAACCAATAAACATTGCCGGTCTTTTGCGCACCGGCTCAAGACCCTCTAAAACCTCAACATGCTCTTCTCTGTATTCGCTTGGTTTTTTGTTACTGACCATATTTTTTTCTTTTACTCATGAAATCTTTAATTAAAACAGAGAAGGCCGCGGCCGCTGGTATGGCGATTAAAAGTCCCAAAATGCCGGCTATTTTGGCGCCAATTAAAAGAGCTAAGATAATTAATACTGGATTTAAGCCAATTGCTTTGCGCATTACCTGCGGCACAATAATATGATTTTCAATTTGATGAATTACTAAATACAAAATTCCAACCAAAATACCAGTTAAGGTTGATTGGGCAAAGCCCAAAATAGCCGCCGGAATAAATCCGATAATCGGGCCAAAAGGCACAATTTCCGAAATACCAATAATTGTAGCCAAAAGCAGAGCATAGGGCATCTTCAGCAAGAATAGGCCAATAAATGTTAAAATACCAACGAATAAACAGGAAGTTAGCTGGCCCAAAAACCAAAAGCTAATTTTCTTTTGGATTCGGTCAGATAAATCAAAAACATAATCCTGATGCTTAACCGGGGTAAAGGCTTTGAGGAATTTTTTAATGCCCTGCTTCTGGGCTAAAAGATAAAAAGCAATAATCAGAATAACAATAATTGAACTGATTCTAGCTGGCACAGTTATTAAAAAACCGGGGATTTTTTCTAGAATATTTTGGATATAATCAGTTTTTAGCTGAAAAGGCAATTGACTCAAATAAGCTGGCAGACCTATCGCTAACTCGCTTATTTCCTGAATTAAAGGCGGGGTAATAAAATAGCCGAGCAAACCGACAAATCCCAAGCCAATGGCAAAAATTAAAAAAGTGCTCAAAAAACGAGGAACTCTTCTTTTGCCCAACCAGTCAATCAAGGGATTTAAGGCAAAAACAATAACCATGGCAACGAGAAAAAGCAAAACCACGTCGCGAATTAAAAATACAAATAACAAAACAAGCAGAACGACAACTATTCTAAGGATATTGCCGGCTGTAATTTCAATTTTTTCGGACATATTACTGCTAAATTTAATTTCTTATTCTGAAAAATATCATTGGCCACACGCTTGATATCTTCAGGCCTGACCTTATCTATTTTAGCAAAAACCTGCTCTGGTGTCAAAATTTCTTTTTTTAAAATTTCCTGTATGCAGACAAAAGAAGCTACTGAATCAGAAGATTCCAATTCCAGCATCATTCTGCCCTTAATGCAATCTTTGACTTTCTGCAGTTCTTTTTGAGAAATCTTTTCATCTTTGACTCGCTGATATTCTTTTAAAATCAATTTTATCGCTTTTTCGGCTTTGTTGTGCTCAACTCCAGCTTGTGTAACCAAATAACCTGTATCAGTCTGATTCTCAATGTCAGTATGGACGTAATAAGCCAAGCCTTGTCTTTCGCGCACCGCTATCCAAAGCCTTGATGACATCATGCCGCCGAGTAAAACCCCTAAAACAGACATAGCATATTTATCCGGATGAAATAAGCTATAACCCCTAACTCCTAAACAAAAATGCGTCTGGTCGGTTTCTTTGTGAAAAATCAAAGTTTCTGGCTTGCTTTGTTTTTCTTGAACTTTTATTTTTGGTCTTGCTCTGCCTATTTTTATATCTTTGAAATATTTCTCAATATTATTTTCTATGTTTCCAGCAAGGCAAATTACTGTGTTTTCAGCGACATAATAATTTTGCAGATATTGCAAAAAATCTTTTCTTTGAAACTTGATTATATTTTCTTTATTGCCGGCAATCATAAAACCAGCCGGCTGGTTTTTATAAAGTAATTTATTAAACAAAATACCAACATAGTGCATGGGCATATCTTGATACATATTAATTTCTTCTGTGATAACGCCTTTTTCCCGCTCAATTTTTTTTTCTTCTAATTGTGAATTCAAAAAAATATCAGAAACAACGTCAAGAGCCAAATCAAGATGTTTATAATCAACTTTTGCCCAATAGCCGGTATATTCTTCTGAAGTAAAAGCGTTATAAGCGCCGCCAACGCGGTCAAGCTCTTCAGAAATAGCCAAAGTGTTCGGCCGTTTTCTTGTGCCTTTAAAAAACATATGCTCTAGAAAATGCGAGATACCGTTATTTTGCTTAGTTTCATATTTTGAGCCAGCGGCAACAGCAATTAAAACAGCGGCTGTTTTTGTGCTGGCCATTGGCGCAGTAATTATTCTAAGACCGTTTTTGAGAATTTGTTTTTGAAACATTGACTTTTTGAGATAAATATTATAAGTTTTTTAATAAAAGGAGGGAAATTAAAAATGAGAGGAATTGACAGACACCTGCTAGTACTAGGGATTATTGTTCTTTTTATTGGCATCGCGTTGGCAAATAATCAATTATGTGCTATTTCTGCGTTCTTGATGTTTGCAAGTTGGGCGACTAAACCAAAAAAACAGAAACGAAAATCAACTAATTGTGTTCTTTGTGAATCTTGTTTTAACGAATACTCTAGACCCCTGCTTATTTGTGAAGATTGCGCTACTAAGATATTGCTAGAACGAGAACGGTCAAAAAAATCATTTATTCGTTCAGCCCCAACTCATTCCAATGCCCGCGTCCGTTGGTACCAATAGGTACCAACTTTTTTTATCCTCTCTTAACTCTAATAATCCCAGAAGCAGTGATTCTATCTTCTTACTTCGTAATAATCAAAACTTTAGAAATTGCTGTATAAGTTTTTTTCTTGAAACTAAACACGACTTCATCTTTTGTTGATACTGAACCCTGGTCAAAAAATTTATCAATTTCGCTAAATGCAAAATCAAAATCTCTTTTTAGTTTCCAGCTTTCTTCTAAATTATTTTTGCTTACCAAAACAACAAAAAATCTATTATCCGCACCAAATCTTTGTGCGCCTTGATTCTCATAAAGCCAAATAATTAAATCTTTTGGGTTTTTCAAAACTTGTTCAAGCGTAAAATTTTTGGGCAGATATGTGATTTTCAAATCAAATGGCTGATTATCAAAGAAAATATCAACGCCAAAATTATTTTTGAGTGTCGGGATTACTTTTGAATGTTGACTAATGTGGTCCTCGATTAAAACCGTCGTCCAGTGATTATACCAAGTAGTAATTACATAGTGCGTAATATCATCATGAAGCTTGCTTTTTATACCACTTATTAAATCCTCATACCTCACAAAGCGACGTACATATTCAGTTTGGATTTTCTGGTCCAGTTGCCCCTGAACAACGCCCCATCTAAACTCTTCAACTTTTAATAATTCTTGTTTTAAATCATCATCAGAGATAAATTTTTGTCTTTCTTTCACCTGTTCTTGATATTTCCTCTTGATAAATCCGTCAATTTTATTTTGTGGAGTATCAATAAGTTTTTTAACAAGATCTGAAGCAGTGCCCCTTGCGTCAATGCCCAAAATTCCTGCTAACTCTCTTAAGCCATCGGCTTTAATGCCTCTTAATTTTAGATTTGCTAATTCTTTTTTTGATACTAACATAGTTATTTTTTTTGAAATAATAAAATGTATTCGTGTCTAAAAATATAGAAACCCCCGACCAAAGCCCTATATCGCCATAAATGCTCTTGATTTCTTTTAGCACGATTATTGACCATGTTTTTAACTAAAATACTCTTTAGTATTAAACCGTCTCGGTTTAATACCTCTTGCATTGTCATAAATCCTAACGGCACCCATTCAGAATTTGTGTATTTATCGCCGATTACAACTGCTAAATAATGTTTTCTCTCGAGTAAATCCAAAAAATTAGAAACAACATCCCCAAAAAGTTTCAAAAAATCTTTTACTGATTTAGCATTGCTTAAATCATCTGGCCTATCGCTAAATTTAATAATATCGTGATACGGCGGGTGCATTATTATAAATTGGAAATTTTTCTTGCCGTGATTTTTTAATACTTCCTCAACTTTTTTTCTTGTAGCTTCTTTGGTACTATCAGCAATTAAAATTGTTGAAAAAAGCTTATCTTTGGAATCAAATGATGTTTCTTGACTAATTCTTTGCTTTGCTATTTCTGCAATCTTTGGTAATAACTCAATACCGATTCCGTTTCGCCCTAATCTTTTACATTCAATTAAAGTTGTTCCGCTTCCCAAAAAAGTATCTAAAACAACATCGCCTTTTTTGGTAAATCGTCTCATCAATTGATTGGGTATCTGGGGAATAAAATTTCCATGATAATCGCCCCTATGTGCGCCGGATTTATCTCGTTCGCCAATAATCCATAAGCTATCAGTCAAAATGTCCTGATATTCTTTCCAATTTTTTAAATTTAAGTCGTTTATCTTTGGCATAAATTATTTTATTAAATTATTTTCTCCTCACTCTAATAATCCCGGAGCAAGTAATTACTTCCAACCCACTCTTTTCAAGTTCGTCTAAAAACAAATTAATACCAAGGCTGTCTGATGACATATGACCGGCAATAACAACATTAATGTGCGCTTTTTGCGCTTCTTGACGATGCTCTTCGGCCAAATGCATACCAATGACCGTGCCCAAACCAGCTTGAGCCATTTTTTCATAAATTTCTTTGGCGCCCTCAGTGCCGCCAGTGATTTCAGTTAAAGCAATTCTGCCGGCGCTCGATTCTTCTGAACCAACAAAAACTCTCGGCCCGGCTTTTAATTTAACAGCTTCTTTGTGTTCAGGAATTTCTTTTAAAGCTTCAACAATCTGACCGACTGTTTCCGTCTTTTTAGCCTTAATATATTTATCCAAAAAATCAGCCGCCAGATTATCGCAAGGCGTATGGACACAAATTAAATTAATATTTAAAAGTTTAGCCGAATCAACTGTTCTGTTGTGATTTATCGGAGCTATGCCTCTGGAGACCTCTTCTATTCTTTCTTTTAAAACCCCTTCAGCAATATTTATCGGCACGCCGTATTGAGCCAAAACATTGGCTTGCAAATGCATGACATCAGACAAGTCAGCCAGAGCCAGACCCAGCGGATGATGAGAAATAACCGCGTCGCAATCCAGCTTTTCAGCCAAAAGCATTTCTCCTGTGCCAATATCAACGCCAGTTAATATTTTTTTGACTGGCTTTTTATTATCAAACAAAACCCTAGTGTCAGAATACGGATTTTTTAATTTTTCTAAATCAAATTCTTGCTTTTTGTTTTTGTCTAATTTTTGATATTTTTCTTTGGCTTGCTTTAAAACTTTTTGCGCTTCTGCTTTGCCGCGCAAATCAGATTTAATGCCCATTTGAATAGCAAGATTATAGATTTGTTGAAGAGTCATTTTTTTTATTCTAAAACAAACTTCTCTGCTTGTCAAATTTTTCATCTCTGCTGCCAAAGATTGATATTCTGCCATATTCGCCGTCATAGCCGGGTTCAATATGTACTTTGCCCTGACGGACTCTTTTAATGCCAAGAGCTATTAATGGCGCGATTGTTTTTTCTAGGTCTTCAATTTTAACATTCAGCAGAATATTAAACTCGGTTTTAAATTTTTTAATTAATTTTTCGTATTCCTGATTAACAGCTTTTGTATTAACTCCAACTTTTAAAGCTTCAGAAATAATTTCTTGAAACGGGATAAGCCGCTTAAAAGGCACAAGTCCCTCATGATTTTTCCTATCAGCTAAGTCATCAATCCGGTGCATCACGCCAATGGTTAATGGCTTGCCGCATTTTGGGCAAATATTTTTATATTTTTTAGCCTCTTCCGGGGACAAACAAATATTACAGGCTCTATGCCCATCAAAATGATATTTGCCTTCTTCAGGAAAAAATTCAATTGTTTTAACAAGTTTATTGTTTTTAATCGCGTTAATTATGCTTTTATAGCTTAATTGACAATTAAAAATATTCGCTTCCCGGCCCAGTTTTGATGGACTATGAGCATCAGAATTAGAAATTAAAGTTATTTTATCCAGGGCAGACAAGCGCCAATTCATAGCCGGATCACTACTTAAGCCTGTTTCTATGGCGTAGATATATTTAGAATATTCCTCAAAGCACTCTTTGATAGAATCAAAGCCGGAATGCGAGCCAAATAAACTAAACCAAGGAGTCCATGCGTGGGCCGGGACTATTAAGCAGTCTTTAGAGATTGTTAAAATAATTTCTAAAAGATTTTTTGCGTCTAATCCTAAAATCGGCCGGCCATCGGATTTTAAATTAAAATCTTTACCAAGCTTAGCATTAATTTGATCAACTATTTGAAAATTCGGAGCAAAAATTAGATTATGGATTTTGCGGACTTTATCGCCTTTTTTATAAATACTGGAGAGTTCAGTAACTAAAATAAATTTCGTCTTATTGCATTCAAACAAGCCGTTATCAAGCGGCTTTAAATCTCTTTTTAATTCTTCCAGCCATTTTGGATGCGTCCAATCAGGCGCAGCCATTAAATCAATGCCTTTAATTTTTGCCCATCTGGCAATATTTGGAATATCCATTTGACGCGATGTGGCACGCGAATATTTGGAGTGTATGTGAAAATCAGCGATAAATTTCATAAAATCAGTTTAACATAATCCTTTCTTAAAATAAATGTCGGCTCTTGTTTAAGCCGACTAATTTTTACTTTTTGAACAGTTTTAATAAATCTTCCAAAATCGCCCGCGGAAGATAGATTGCTAAAAAATAAAGAATTTCAAAAGCTTCTTTTATGCGCTTTATTTCGTTCACCCCCAAAAAAAACTAAAACAAAATTTTCAATTCATAAATAATACCTAAAACAAAAACCAAAATCAAAACTCCCGGTAAAAGCCATGATTTTTTTATCTTACTATAAATTATAGCAATAATCAAGCCATCAATGCCGCCCAGAATTGCGCCGACTAAGCCGATCACTCCAATAAAATTTCTCGCACCCAAAATAAAAGCAAAAAGCGGCACAAAACAAGCCAAAACCCATGCTAGATTTTTATTCATTTTATAATCATACCAAAATATTTCTTTAATATTTAAACCAAGAGTTAAAAAAGAAGTAATTAATGCTAAAATACCAAAAATTAAGCCTATAAACATAATTTTCGGGCCTAAAATTTGTTGTAAGCCAATCAATGCTTCCTGCGTCGTGTTTGGTCCTGTTGCGCCTAGAACAACAATAACAAAAATTATAAACAAAATAATCGGGATTAAAGTTCCTAAAATAACAGCTGATTTTAATTTTTTATTAGCAACCAATTCTCCCATTTGCGGAATAGCTGTTGCTCCAGATAAAGCAAATAAAATAACACCATAAGGCAGAAAAAAATAAGAAAAATTTAAACCCTGTAAATTCTGCCAATCAATATGTCCCCAGCCAAAAACAAAAATAACTGCCATAGCAGCAAATAGAAACAAGGTCATAAATAATTCTGCTTGAGCAATTATTTTCAGGCCCAAAAAAATAAATAAGGCGCCGAAAAGAAAAAAAATCAAGCTCCAACTAAAAGCCGAGCCATTAAAAATTGCTTTTAAAAATTGACCAGCAACAATAATACAAGCTAATAGCGCTCCATAAAGACCTAAAACAGAAGAAATAGTTGCTATTTTTTTGCCCCATTTGCCTAGATATTTTTGCGCATAGCCAACTAAGCGATGCTTGCCTGGAGTTTTTAAAACAATTTCAGCGTAGAAAAGATGGACCAAGAGAATAATTGCGCCTAAACCAATTAGATAAATTAAAGCAATGCCAAAGCCGGCTTGAGCCGCAACATAGGGAATACCGAAAACTCCAACACCGATAATTGTGCCAATCAAAAGCGCAATCGCATAAAGAAAATTTTTCATATTAACATAATAACATAAAGAAAACGAGGATTCAATTTTGTTTTATGAATCCTCTAATAGTTCTTTGAGTATTTTTTCTCGAGAGAAATGACGAAGTTTTCGTAAAGCTTCTTGGATGTTGCCATGAACCGTTTGCCTGCTGACTCCACGAGCTTTAGCGATCTCTAGCATGGTCCAGTCTTCTTTAAAATAATGCCAGGTATCAAAAAATTCTTTTTTACTCAAGCAATCCTGCAAAAATTTCATTAATTGTTCTTGAGCGATATTCTTAATGGCTTCGCAATTGGGTCGAGCTTTTTTATCTGTCATTCTCTTTTCATCCAAAGAGAAATCAACTGTTGGCACTGAATTCAATTCGCGCTTGCCTGTTCTAATCTCTTCGTGAACCGGAATTGGTAGTTTAATGAGCGATGACTCAGCAAATATAGCCCTTGTCATTTGCTGCCTTATCCAAAAACTAGCATGGGTAGAAAATCGACCTTTGCGATAATCAAAATTCTTAATTGCCTGAAATAGGGCTATCACGCCTTCTTGTTGCAGATCTTCAAAAGGCAGTCCTAAGCCATGATATCTTCTGGCAATCCAGTTTATTAGCCAAAGATGCTCTTCAACTAGTTTTCTTTTTGCGCTTTCATCTCCCCGCTCTATTGCCTGCGCTAAGTCTCTTTCTTCTTCTGCATCCATCAAAAAAACCTCCCATTTAAATGTGCTTTTTGTATTTTGTGCTGATAAAATAGTATAATAAAATTCCAATGATAACAAGAGCAGTAATTGCCAGAGCGCTGTATTTTAAAATTTTTTTAAGCAAAATAAAACTGGCGCCAAAGATAAAACCAAGAAAAGCAATAGCAACAACCCATAAAACGCCGGAGATAGCGTTAAATTTTAAAAATTTTTTATAATTAAACTTATTAGCTCCGGCCATTAACATTGTTGCAAGACGCATACCAAATAAAAAACGCGAAAGCAAAATAATCTTATTCGTGTGATGATTAAATTTGCCGTTAATTTTTTTAAAAAAAGAACGTTTTTGAAAAAATTCTTTACCTAGTTTGCGACCAAGCCAGTATTGAGCATTATCGCCAGCAATAATTGCTAAACAAGCAATCAGGACAACTAGAAATATATTGAAATAACCCAAATAAGCGCAAATCCCAGCGGCTAAAAGCACTGCTTCGCCTTCCAAAAAAACGCCGACAAAAAGCAACCAATAGCCGTATCTGGCAAAACCACTAGCTAAAATATGAAATGGGAAATAACTAATAACTATGCCGATTATGGCAATACCTGAAATTACAAGAATTAAATTTGTTTTTTTAAGAGACATCGCTTCTTCTTAAGTCAATTATTCTTAATTGCAGATTTGTAAATCCCTGCCAATCATCTTGTTCTAATTCAAAAATTAGATCTATTCTATCGTTAATATTCAAATGCGAGGCATAGCCAGCACAATTAAAACCGATGGCTTTAAAACTATTTAGTTTCATTCGCAAATGCTGACTGCCATTGCCAACGCATTGCATATTATTAATCACAGCGTTTTTAAGTAAGAATCTCGGTTTTGGATTACCTTGGCCAAATGGCTCAAATAATTTTATTTGATTTAATAAATCAAAATTAATATCTTCTGATTTTAATTCAGCGTCAATTTCAAGATGGCAGATTAAATCTTCGGATTTTAATTTTTGATTAATAATTTTTTCTAATTTTTTTTCTAGAATTTTTATTTTATTTTTTTCTATTTTAAATCCAGCTGCTTGAGCGTGACCGCCAAATTCAATGAAATAATCCGAGCATTGAGCCAAAGCCTCAATAGTATTAAAAGCCTCAATGCTTCGGCAAGAACCAGCGCCTTGCCCAATAATCACCACTGGACGATGATATTTATCGCAGAGCTTGCCAGCAACCAAACCAATAACTCCGATCGGCCAATTCTTATTATAAGCAAAAATAAATTTTTGGTCTAAATTTATTTTTTCTCTCACCTCTTTAAGTATCTTTTCGGTTTCTCTTTGTCGATGCTGATTATTTTTTTCTAACTTTTGAGCCAGACTTCTTATTTCTTTCTCCGAATTACTAACTAACAACTCATAGCTAGTATTAGCATGATCCATTCGACCAGCGGCATTTAAGCGAGGCGCAATTTGAAAAGCAATACTTTCGGCATTTATTTTTTGAGGCATTATTTGTTTTAAGCCAATATTTCTTGTTTTCTCTAAAACTATTAAACCAAATTTTGTTAAAATGCGATTTTCATTAAGCAGAGGCATACAATCAGCCACTGTGCCGATAGCCACTAAATCCAAAAGCCATTTTTCGAAATCTAACTTAAAAGCCCTGGTTAAAACAAAAGCAACGCCGACTCCAGCTAATTGTTTAAATGGGTAAGAGCAGTTATTCTGTTTTGGATTGATAATCGCAAAAGCATCGGGCAGTTTTGCTGGGATAGCATGATGATCAGTAATAATCACATCAATGCCTAATTTATTGGCTAATGCAACTTCAGCAAAATCGCTAATGCCGCAGTCAACCGTAATAATCAAATCCGCGTTCTGTTTTGCGAGCTCTTTTATGGCTTTGGTATTCAGGCCATAACCTTCTTTTTTTCTGTCTGGTATATAAACAACTGGCTTAAAATTCAAACTTTCAACCAAATTTTTTAGAATTATTGCGCCGGTTACGCCATCAGTATCGTAATCGCCGAAAATAGCAATTTTTTTTGCTTTTTTAATTCGCTGAACAGCCTTTTTGACATCTTTCATCAAAAACGGGTCAGCCAAATCTTCATATTTTGAATTAAAAAATTTATCAGCGTCTTTTATCCCGCGATTGACTAATAATTGGTCGATAATATTCTCCTCTGTCCTATCTTTAAGAATCCATTTTTTCATTTATTTAACATCTCAATTCCCGGCAAGCTGCCTTTGGCGAGATATTCCAAAAGAGCGCCGCCGCCGGTTGAAATATGGTTAATTTTATCTAATAAATTTAATTTTTCTAAAGCGATGATTGTCTCGCCGCCGCCGATAATTGTGTAGGAGCGCGATTCATCGCGGCGGATGCCGGCAACGATTTTGGCAATTTCAAAAGTGCCGTTTTGATATTTCTCTTCTTCGAATTTGCCCATTGGACCGTTCCAAATTATAGTTTTTGCTTCAGCGATTACTGAAGCGAAAAGATCAACGGTGTCGGGTCCGATATCTAAAATCTGCCAAGGCGATATCGCGCCAACAGCGCAAGTCTTAGTCTTGGTTATTGCATCAATGGGCAAGTGTAATTTAGTGCTGGTGAGCTCTATTTTATGATTAGCTAAAACAGCGTTAGCAATTAAACCGCCCAAAATTAAATGGTCGCACTTTTCTAAAATAAGTTTAGCTAATTCTAGTTTTGTTTCAACTTTTGCGCCGCCAATAATATAGCAAATCGGCTTAATAAATTTTTTATTTAAAGCTTTAATTTCTTTTTCTAAGCTTAATCCTGCATAGCTTGGCAAAAACTTTGTTATTGCTATGACAGAAGCATGCTTTCTATGACAAACAGAAAAAGCGTCTTGGATAAAAATATCGGCTTTTTGCGCTAATTCTTGTGCCAAAGATTCATCATTGCTCTCTTCGCGAGGATCAAACCTCAAATTTTCAAGCAACTCAATCTCTTTGGGTAAATATTTTCTAAATTGCATCAGGCTATATTTTTTATCTGATTTTTCTGGCCTTTTATAATGCCCCACTACTATGACTTGCGCGCCTTTTCGCAATAAAAAATTAATAGTTTTTAAACTAGCTTTAATGCGCCACAAGCCATTAAAGTCCATACGCAAAAGCACGCGCTTGTTTTTGAGATTAATTTGTTTGATTGACTGCATGACAAATCTTTATAAATTTTTCTCCGTCTAAAGAAGCATTGCCAATTAATAAACCGTCTAAACTATATTCAGCCGCATTTTTTTCTGTCACGCTGCCGCCGTATAAAATTCTGATTTTTTCAGCTGTCTGGCGCGAATAAAGCTGGGTCAAGATTCTTCTGATTAATATCTGCATTTGCTTGGCTTTTTCCGGAGAACAAGCATTGCCCGTGCCAATTGCCCAGGTTGGCTCATAAGCAATAGCCAGATCGCGAACGCGAATATCTTTTAATCTTGGTTTTAATTGCTCTTCATGCTCAATGCACAAAATCGGCCTTAACCCAGCCCTAAAGCATGCTTTGAGTTTCTTATTGACTATTGCGTCTTTTTCTTTTCTTTCAGAATGACCGATAATAACATAATTTACGCCAATGCTTTTCAGCATCCACGGAGATATTCTGCCGGTGAAAGCTCCTTGTTTTTCCCAATGACAATCCTGGCCGCCAGCGCCTTTGCGTAAAAACACAAACGGCATACAAATCACTATTTCAAGATTTTCAAATTTTTGATTTTCTAATTCAAAAAGTTTATTCGCTTGTTCTCGCGAAACTGGGTTCATCTTCCAATTTGCTACTATCAACTTTTTATTCATGGATTCATCTTTTTACCCGCCGTAGCCCGCAGGGCGAAGGCGGGCCAGTTGGCAATAATTAGTTTTTTCATAAAAGTTTAATAAATCCTAAAGTTGCTAAACTGACTATTATCCCAGCAATTATAACACCAATACTAATTAGAGATAAAGCTCTCCAAAATCTCACCCCAAAAACAACTGCGGCTAAAGCGCCTGTCCAGGCGCCGGTTAAAGGCAAAGGCAGAGCCACAAACGGGATTAAAGCTAATTCCCCCCATTTAATAAACTTATGATTATGTTTTTTTTCAATACGACAGCAAAGCCATTTAGGACAAAAACGTTTTGCTAAAAGCAAAATAAATATTACTGGAATTAAATTGCCAATAATTGCAATTAAATAGACCCAATAAATAGATAGGTTTTTTGCTAATCCAATTGGAATAGCCGCTCGCAATTCGCCAATTGGCGTCATGGCTGTCAAAAAAACCAATAAATAATTTATCATAAATTAAAATTCTTTGGATTATTTCTATCTGTTTCCCAATTGTCTGGATTGTTAATAATATATTGCCTGATACGATTTAATTCTTTATTGTTGCGAATAATTCTTTCGTAATAATTCCGTTGCCATTGGAAATATCCAAATTTAACAAATTGATCGCCAATGTATTTATGAATTTCATATGTTGTTTTCGCCTTGTAATATCGAAGAATTTTGCCTAATGTGGTATCTGATATTGACATTGGATTATTTCTGATATTGTAGGGGCGTGATTTATCACGCCCTGATTGATCAAACCCTGATTTATCAAATTCGTTTCGTCTGGGCACGATAAATCGTGCCCCTACATTATCGTTTTTTTTAATAACGACAATAACATGCAAATGATTGGGCATCACCACATATTCATCTAAATCAACATCAAATTTCGTGGGCAATTTTGTCCACATATTTTCAATCATTTGTTTGACATCGTCATTTTCAAAATACAATTCACGATCCTGTG
>Ga0210017_1001069_pt1 | contig 23862 bp, 27 predicted proteins | sample CryGeyCG2014_020_FD_183966 | JGI IMG/M metagenome (GOLD analysis project Ga0210017, IMG submission 183966) | Groundwater microbial communities from aquifer - Crystal Geyser CG08_land_8/20/14_0.20 (SPAdes) (version 2) | ecosystem: Environmental > Aquatic > Deep subsurface > Groundwater | place... | reverse complement strand
AATCACAATTTGTGATTTCAAGTTTCCAAATTCATCATTGCTTAATTGAAACATAAAATCTTCAGGGAACCGCTTGATATTGCGCTTAACTGCCTGGACAAGCGCTCGAACTTCAACTTTGTAGAGTGTTGCCAAGTCCGTGCTTAACATGACCTTCTGCCCGCGAATCAAAAATATCTTGTTCGCGATAATTTCCGTCGGCACTAAATTGCTCATAGCGCGTATCTCCACACCGCCGTTACTTTCGCGCTTTTCAGCAGAGTTCTAAAAATTTTTCTTTCAGCCATTTATTTTTTTCAGAACAAAATCCCTTATTCTTTGCACTTTCCCGATTGCCATTTTACAATCAGCGGTAGTAAAACTAACTTTTTTATCCAGCGGATATCTATACATCACGGCAAAATCCGTAAGGCCAATCGCATCTGCCGCAATTTTTTCAAAATCTTTATCTTTTTTCTCGGCGCTTTTGACGAGATAAACCAAGTCATGAACTTTGGGAAATTGTTTTCCCTCATTTATCAAAAAACCTTTTAGATATTTTTCTGCTGCCTGCTGGCAATGAAAAAGAGCTGTTTCAAAAAGTTCCTTTTCTGCAAGGGTTTGAGCGCTTGCAAAATCTTTATCAGCGATTTCAAACCATTTTTTAACAGCTTTTTGCATCATAGACAATTTTGCCATTTTTTAAAACTCCGCTTAAAAAAGACATTTTATCATTTTTAAACTCCTTAAATTCTTCCGGAGTATAAATAATAAAATCCAGAGGCGCGAAATAATTATCCAACAGAATTTCCCTCACTTCTTTAGCGCGAAGATGCCAGCGGAGCTTTGTTTTTTTTATCAGACAAATATCAATATCTGAATCAGACAGCCTTTTGCCCGAGGACGAAGAGCCGAAAAGAATTATCATTTCGGGCCGATATTCAGTTCTAATTCTTTCCAGCAGAGTTTTAATTAAATTTTGCTTTTTCATTTTCCATTATTATACAAAGAAAGGATGCCCCATACCACCCGCCTAACGGCGGGGCTACGGGGCAAGCGGTTCTAATTCTTCTCAGCAGTCCTGTAATCAAACTTTTATTTTTCAAAATCCCATTTTCCCCGTTTTCTTAGGTTCAGGCAAAGTCAGCATCTTCTTTAGTGTAGCAAATACAACCTCAATTTTCCTGTCGTGTTCGCCGTATTTTCTCTCAAGCGATTCAACTTTCCTCAATAACTCGCTGTGACTGAGGGCCAACTGTTTCAGCTTTGAAAACACCCGCATAATGCTGATGTTGACCATTATCGCCCTTTCGCTATTGAGGACGCTGGACAACATAGCAACACCCTGCTCGGTAAAAACATAAGGGCATCTCCTTAATCCCATCTTTGCGGAAATATTGGAAGTCACAATTTGTGACCTCCAATTCTCAAATTCCTCTTTATTTAACCGGAACATGAAATCATCGGGGAAACGCTCAATATTTCTCTTTACCGCCTGATTGAAAACTTTTGTCGCCACGCCGTAAAGTTTTGCCAAATCTCTGTCAACCATTACCTTCTGCCCGCGAATCAAAAATATCTTGTTCGCGATAATTTCCGCCGGCACTAAATTGCTCATAGCGCGTATCTCCACGCCGCCGTTACTTTCGCGCTTCTCAGCAGTCCTGTAATCAAATTTTTATTTTCCATTTTTCAAAACCCTGTATACCTCTTTCCGGAATTCACTTACAATTGCCATCGCTTCATCCGCAAGAATTTTGCTTACGGAGAAAACTTCTTCATAATCAACAAGTAACCGTTTTTTTAATTCCCTGTCCATATCACCCTGCCGTCTCTTTCAACCTCTCTTAAAAAAAGAGAACCTTTCCGGTAACAATTTTCTAACTCGTTTTCCGTGTAAGTTATGACGGATAAATCCACATAATACCTTTCAAGAATTTCGGCGACAATGCTATAAATAACAGATTCGGCTTTTTTCCTGTGCTTTACAATCGCCAGCATATCTATATCCGAATTTTTTCTGTAATCGCCCCTTGCTTTTGAGCCGAATAAAGTCACACTTCTAATTTCACGCCCGGCCTTTTTTTGCAATGCGTTTTTAAATTCATTCAAAGCGGCAACTTCCTTTTTATTAAACGACCGGAAAGAATCTCCTCTCTGCGCGCTTTTCATAATTTCAATAGGGACGGTTCCTATTGATTTCACAAATTTTTGAATCGTACTTCTGATCATTTAAAACCCCATTTTTCTCTGCTGCGGAACCGGTTTAGGTTCCAGCAACTGTTTCAACGCCGTAAAAACTATACGGAACTGCTTATCATATTTGCTTTCCATCTTTTCTATCTTTTCTTTCAGGTCCTTATACGAGAGCATCATCCGCCTCATCTGCGTGAAAGTCCGCATTATCTGAATATTGATTTTAACGGCTCTTTCACTGTTCAAAACAGATGAAAGCATTAAAATTCCGTGTTCGGTAAACGCATAGGACAAATACTTGGAATGAGCGCCCCTTTTTAAGGTGCCAAATTGGCGCCTTAACATTTTTTCCTCTGCCACAGTTAACTCAAACATAAAATCGGCGGGAAATCGTTCTATATTTCTCCTGACCTGCCTTTTTAACTGCTTGACTTCAACTCCATAAAGTTCAGCCAAATCATAATCAAGCATAACTTTTTCATCCCTGATGAGGTGTATCTTTTTCACTATCACTTCAACAGGCAGTAAATTGCTCATAGCGCGTGACTCCCCGCCGCCGTTACTTTCGCGCTTCTCAGCAGTCTTGTAATCAAATTTTTATTTTCCATTTTTCAAAAACTCAAGAAACTCACGCCTTATTTTATCAAAATCTCCTGAATTTTCCATCACATATTTGAACACGAGGGCGTCATCCACATCAGCATAATCGTGAATCAGTATATTTCTGAAACCTCTCATGCTCTGCAAAGCCGCCGCTGATGAAGCGCTTAAAACTTTCGCCTCTGAAAGTTTCTTAAGCAAATCATTTTCTCCCGAAGGGATGCCGAGCCGTAAATTTTTCACAAAGAGCTTGGCTATGTCTATCAAGCACTCTATTATCAGCTGAAGAATCCTTTCACAGCTTCTTTTTTTCTCAATTTTCTTATACTCCTCAATGTTCGCCGGGAACACTTCGTCGAGCTCTTTCAAATATCTTTCCAGCTCGCCGGATTTCGCAAGGATTCTTTCTCTGTCAAGCATTTGCCGTTTCTTCCAGATATTCTCGGTAGATATCTTCAAAATCCTCAAACTCCGTTATTGTCTTAAAAGCCGTATCATAAAGTTTATCGTCATCCCTGGAAAAAAGCACCTTCCCGTCACGCAGAACCCGCCTGCGAATATAGACGGGCAGTCCGCTGAATATCCGTATGTCAAAATCAAATCTGCCGAGATAATGAATCCTTTTTTTCAAACTGTCTTCGGGGCTGATTTTTTTATCGGCGTCCAAAAGCAGGCAGATGTCAATATCCGAGCGCGGATCCTGCGTTTTGTCCGCACAGCTTCCGTAAAGAATCACCGCCAGCACATCAGCATCTTTCTTCACTTCCTCCAGAAGAATATCAAGGGGACTGGCTGCATTAACAGCGTCTGTCTCTCTCATCCCCGCGTTTTTCAGCAGTCCTGAAAATATATTTTTATTTTTCACTTTTTCCTTATCGCTTTTATTCCTAAATCACGGCAAATTGCTCTCCCTGTAAAAGTATTTATTTCAACATGCCTGGGCAATGTTGCCGATTTACCGTTTCCGGGATTATAAAGCAAAGAATGCCTCCTGCCTTCCCGTTCCAAAACACAGCCATTTTTCAGCAAGTGTTTTAACAAATCCGTTCTCTTCATACATGGACAGAAATTCTTTCTTCCAGAAACTTCTTTTTCCCTGCGGTAAAATGGCTGTAATTTGCTTCCACAATCATCTTAATCGCTTCTTTCAGATTCTCTCTCACCTCTTTAACCGTTTTCCCTTGAGAATGAGCCCCCGGCAGTTCCTTCACATAACCGGCATACCAGCCCTCACTCTTGACAATCACAATCGTATAATTAGACACCATGACAGCCTCCTACAATGGGAAAAACGGGATGTCTTAAAAGCGCTAACCGGTCACAGCTTGTGACCAGTTCCCTGTCAATCATCACCTTTTGGCCGCGGATCAGTAATATCTTGCCCGCTATAATTTCAATCGGCACTAAATTGCTCATAGCGCGTATCTCCACGCCGCATGAGCGGGGACGGCGGAAAGAAAGAGAAAGAAACTCAGTGTGAGAGCGGTGAGCAGAAAAAAAGCGCCCTTTCCAGCGCCGCGGGGCCGTATTATTTTTTCCATGAACATGGCCTCAATTGTATAAATAATCATCGCGCCCCGTCAACCTCAATTTTGGCCGCTTATCTCTTTTCCCAGGTCTTCTTTATGAGCCTTTCAAAAATCTTGACTATTTTCGGGTCAAATTGCGAGCCCGCGGCTTTTTTTATCTTTCCAAGAGCGGCAGTCGGCGAGTAAACGCGACTGTATGACCTTTTGGAAATGAGCGACTGATAAACATCAGCCACGGCGATGATCCTGGAGCCGAGAGGAATATCGTTCCCCTTCATGCCCGTGGGATAACCCTTGCCGTTCCACCACTCGTGATGGTGAAGTATAAGAGGCACGACGGCGCTCAGGCCGTGGACGCCCTTGAGTATGTCGGCGCCTATCTGAGGATGCCTTTTTATCTCGTCAAATTCCGCCGCGCTCAGAGGGCCTTTTTTCTTGAGCAGATTTCCGCTTATACCTACCTTCCCGAGGTCATGCAGTATGGCCGCCTGACAGATGTCCTCCTTCTCCCTGGAGGAGAGTTTCATCGCGCTGGTTATCATCGTGGCGTAATGAACCGTTTCCTCAACATGCTCGCCCGTGTAAAGGTCCTTGAATTTTATGGTTTTGGCAAAAGCGAATATGGCTTCCACAAGCCCCTGGCTGGATCTTTTGCTCAATTTCTGTATGGTTGACTGGAGGTCTTTTATGTTCACCGTTTTTCTGGAAGCGTCCTTGATGATGGAGGGCCTGTCCTCGGCCTCCAGCGCGCTGTACACCCTGTTTCCGCCGTCTTCCTTGGCCTTCATCATTATGTCGTCGGCGAGGTCTATCAGAGCCATTCCCTTGGACACATCGTCTTCCGGATAAGAGGCGGCGCCTATGCTCACCTTGATTTTTATTTTCTGTTCGCTCCATCCGAAATAGTAAACGGCGAGTTTGTCCAGAATCCTCTGCGCGAGTGAAAAGGCGGTCTTGCGCGTGGCGCCCGGAAGGATTATGACGAACTCCTCGCCGCCGAATCTTGCCACAACATCATATTTCCGCACCTCTCCCTGAAGAACTTCGGCGAATTCCTTCAGGATCATGTCTCCGTATTTGTGGCCGTACACATCGTTGATGGATTTGAAATAATCTATGTCCAGCATCAGAGCAGCCAGCGGACGGGTAATCCTTTTTGCCCTGAAAAACTCCGACTCAACGGTCTGCGCCATATATCTGTGATTAAAAAGTCCCGTGTGCGAATCCACCAGAGCCATCCGCTGAAGGCTGTGATTGCTTTTGAGCAGCTGCTCGTTCACCGCTTCAAGTTTCGCCGTCGCTGATTTTTTCTCCGTGATGTCAACGATGGCGGCCACCAGCACATCGGCGGGGCCGGCTTTCATCCTGTTGAGCATGACATTGGCGAAAAACTTGCCGCCTTTTATTTTCTTGTGCAGCCACTCAAATTTGCACTCTCCGTTTTTGAGGGCATGGGCGATAAATTTATCCGCCGCATCGGAAGACAGCGTACCGTCCGCCTGTTTTTTCGGCGAGAGGTCGTAAAAAGAAAAACCCGTGAATTTTTTGAGGCTCCCGCAGCCAAAGAGCCTGAGCGCGGCGCTGTTGCCGCTTATAAAACGGCCGTCAACGGACAGGATTACCAGCGGGCAACCCGCCGAATCATAGATGGCCTCAAAAACAGATTCGCCGGGGATGTCAGCTCTCTTATTTTTCTTCGTGGCGGCGGCTTCCATTCTTTATGTTATCCAGTATGCGCAGCACCAGGCGCAGGGCATTGAGGCCGTGACGGCCGGACACCTGAGGAGAGCGCCCTTCCCTGACACAGCTTATGAAATCCCGGAGTTCCTCTGCCAGCGGCTCGGTTTTCCTTATACGGGGGCGTTTCACCTCAATGTCTTTGATGCTCTCAACATTATCTTTCTTCTTGCGGTAAACCGTGAATTTCTGCTTGCCGTAATCCAGCGAGATGTATCTGTCGTTTTCAAACACCCTTATTTTCCTTTCGGCCTTGTAGGAAATGCGCGAGGCCGTGACGGTGGCCACACAGCCGTTCTCAAACACTATGCGGCAATTCGCGATGTCCTCGTTCTTTGAGAGCACCGAGGCCGCGGTGGAATCTATCTTCGCCACGGGCGAATGGACAAAGCTCAGTATTATGTCTATATCGTGTATCATCAGGTCCATCACCACGCCTATATCAAGCGAACGCTGAGGATAGGGCGATATCCGTATGACCTCTATGTATCTCGGGTTGCTGATGTATTCCCGCACGGCTATGACGGCGCCGTTAAAACGCTCCACATGTCCCACCTGCAATATCACATTTTTGGAATCCGCCGTCTCAACAAGAGACAGCGCCTCGGCGGGATCGGCGGTAATCGGTTTTTCAACGAGCGTGTGCACTCCGTTTTCCAGAAATTTTTGGGCGACCGCGTAATGGTGCACCGTGGGCGTGGCGACATTAACGGCCTCCACCTTCCCTATGAGATCATCTGGATTGGAAAAGAAAGCTGTGCCGTATTTTTCGGCTATTTTGCGGCCGGCCTTCTCATCCGTGTCAGAAACGCCGACCAGTTCCACACCGTCCATGATGGAGTAAAGCCGCGCGTGATGCTGTCCCAGGTGGCCTACGCCGACAACCGCTGTTTTAATGAGCCTGTCCTTTTTCATAAGTGCCGTATTGTACAAAAAAAGGGGGACGGTGGAAAGTCAGAAAAAGGGGACGAAAAAGGGGACGTCCTTAATATTTCATGTAGGAGGGACATTCCTGCCCCGATATGTTGTAGCTGCCGCATTGCTATGCGGCCTTTTATGGCGGGATAGCAATCCCGCACCTACAATGCTTTTATGTAGGAGGGGTTTTCCAACCACGACAAAAAGTGCCTGGGTAAATGGGGACGGTCAGGAATGATTTAGTTTATAGGCCAGCGCCGTTTCCGTGCAGAGCAGCATTATGAAAAGCAGAAGCGCCGCCGCCGACATGTTTTTGCCGCGGAGTATGTGAGCTACCTCAGCTTCGGGGTTCCTTATCTTAAACAGCGCCGAACCTGGAAAAATTCTTTTGATCTCGGAGGGCGACATGACCGAAAGATCGTTTTCAGCCCCGCGGACGAGATTGACCGCGATTTTTCCGTCGGCGCTACCCGACACTTCGTAAAGGCCGGGCTCCTCAAGAGGCGCGCTCAGGAGCGCGGCATCGGGCCCCGGCCTGATCTCTATCTCACGGCCTTCAAAACTCAGCGAGGCGCCCGCGGGAAGCGATACACGGTCTCCCACGGAATAATTCCGCCTGAACTCTTTCCTCTCATAAACAAAATACTCAAGAGACTTCAAAAAAAAGGGCGGGAAACCCGCCACTACGGGCAGATTGGAAAACGACATATCCGCCGGCAGCGCGAAAAGTATGACGGCCCCGTCGCCAAACCTGACGGCGGCGGCGAGTGTTTCGCCGCCGGATTTTATCAGCTCAAGGGCGTCCTCCCTCGCGCGGAGCGGAAAAAATTTAGAAACACTTAGCTTCGCGTAATGTTCCCCGCTGAACTCATCTCCGGCCCAGGGTATCTCAAGCACCGCGCCGCCAGCAAGGGACTGTTCTTTCACGGGATACATCCGCCCCGGCAGAAGGTCGGAGATATCACGGTTCATATCATCCACTATCGTGTCTCCCCCGGGAAACATTATGAGCAGGCCGCCTTTGGCGACCCAGCCCCGGAGCTGGGCGGCAAGAGAGGAAGATACGGATGCGGGATTGCTTATAACGGCCGCGCGGGCCGAGGTGAGTTTTTCGCCGAATACGAATGGCTCGGAGAGCACCTCGGCGCTGAATAAGGAAGACTGCTCGACAATCTTCCTTATGTAGTAAGTCCCGTCCCTGTCCAGCATCCCGCCTCCCCCGCGAAGAACGGGAAGCGGAGTCTTTTCCCTGTCCGGCCGGGAATAGAAAAACACATTATCTTCCGGTAACGCATCGGCATTATCTATTTCAATCCGGCCCGACGAATATTCTTCCGGTACCGTTATGGCCGCGGACTGGCCGGAAGCGGCGATGGCGTTGATCCGTTCCGCGCCGCTCTTGGCGCTAATGGAATATTCCGCCCGGCCTACGGGCAGAAGCATGGGAAAAACCGTTATGTGACGGTCATAAATAGAGCAGGAGCGTATGAAATAATTCACGGCCTTATCACCCAGGGAGAGGCAGAGCACCTGCGCATCGGCCGGCGCGACGACTTCGCCGGCGAAAGAAGACGGCGCGAAATCCGATATAACAAAGACCCTTTTGATGTCAGTGTTCTGCTCCAGAAATTTTGAGAGGCCCTCCGTGAAATTCACGGAAGCGGCTGTGGGATTTCTCTTCTCCGCGAGGGCCTTGATTCCTTCCTCACCCCGGCCCTGAAAAGAAAAACCGTTGTTGAAAACAAAGACCGACGGTTTCTCTTCAGCGAGGGCGCGGACGAGCTCGCCCGCGACGGCGCGGGCATCTTCCCATAGAGGGGAAGCACCGCTCACCCTGTTCATGGAATATGAATAATCCGCGAAAACAGCCGTGCCGCCCGCGGCAAGTTCTTTTTTCCCGAACACGAAGGACGGCCCCGCGAAATAAAAAACCAAAAGCGAAAGGGCCAGCATTCTTATGATGAGCAGAAGGATGCTCAGAAGATTGAAATCCGTGGTTCTGCTCAGCGCGTCTTTTTTGAGCAGTCTGACCGACGGAAAAATATAGATGACGGCTTTTTTTCTGCTCAAAAGATGTATCAGCGCAGGCAGAAGAGCAAGCGGAAGAAAATATAAAAAGCCGGGGCGCAGAAATCTCAATCCTCCGAAAGCGAATGCCGCGAAACTCATTATTTAGATGAAGGAAAAACCCGCTTTGAACAGCCCTTCGGGAATCTCATCCTCCGGATGGGGAGAGACGCTGAATCTGAAATAGCCGCATCCGCAGTTTTTAAGAGAATTCTCTATGCCGGAGACGAAATCCCCGAACTGGCGTCGGTAAGAGTCCGCCGAGCGTCGGGAATTGATTGTGACGCGCTCGCGCGTTTCGCTGTCAACGAAAGTGAATTTCCCGCCCTCAGGCAGCTCCCTCTCGGCGGGGTCTATAACCTGCAGCACCATGAAATTGTGTTTCTGCTTTATGAAAGTCCGGATGCTCCTGATAATCTCTTCGCTGCCCGTGAGCATGTCCGATATAAGTATGATCAGAGTTTTTCTTTTGATTTTAGCCCCAATGATGTCCATGGCGGGGGCAAGCGATGTAGAGCCGGAGGGCTCAATGGAAGCGATGGCGTTGAGAACATTGGCCAGATTCCCGGCGGAACGCGAGGGCGGAAAATACTCATCAAGCCCGGAAGACACCGCCGAAAAGGCCATGCTGTCGCCCCGTTTTGTTATAAGGTAGGCCAGGGTGCTGGCGATGATACGGGCGTAATCGTATTTGCTCATGGCGCCGGAGGCGAAGTTCATTGACTCCGATCTGTCCAGGACCAGACATGACCTCATGTTTGTTTCCTGTTCAAACTGCCTGACATAAAATCTTTCGCAGCGGGCATAGACTTTCCAGTCCAGATGCCTCGTGTCGTCGCCCTGCACATAAGGCCTGAAAGAGGAAAATTCGGACGAGCAGCCCTTGAAGGGCGACGAGTGGCTCCCGGCGACCGTACCCTCGCTTATTTTCCTGCCGGCGAAGTTCATTCTTGATATCTTCGCTATTATTTCGGGCCGCAGGAATTTACTTTTCAGTTTTGGGGAGGAGGTCGTCGGCATATTGCGCCCATTTACTTCCCTGCGCTCTTCCTTTGACAAGCTCCGCGTAAACGGCGGCCTGCTGCTGATTACCTGTGACGGCGAAAATCCTCGCCATGGAAAGATAGACTTCCGGCGCCAGATGATGACTGTCATGATCCGCTATGAATTCCTGGTAAAAAGAAATAGCCTCATTGAATTGGCCGAGTGACTCTTTGCTTTTCCCCTGGGCGTAAATTACATCGGGAATCAAATCCTTCGCGAGGCGGTCACGGGCCGCTGAATACATCTCGAAAGCGCCCTCATAGTCCTCTTTCACAAACAGGGCATCGCCCTTGATGTAGCGCGCGAGAGCGTGCGTGCCGGCGCTGTGCTGTTTCTCCGAGAGCAGATTATCGCAGAGACTGAGCGCGTAATCCGGATTGGAAAATATATTCGTCCCCGCCCGCAAAAGAGAAGCGTAGGCGCTGTCCCTGTTTTTTATGTGCGCGGATAACAAAATCCCCGCGAATATAAGAGCCGCGACCACAGCGCCAGCTATATAAAGCGCCGTCTGCGTTTTCTCTTTCACAAAGCGCTCCACTCCCGTAGCGAAAGAAACCAGAGGATCGCGCCTCACCTCTTTTTTTACCCACTGTCTTGCCATTTTAAACTCTCCTTGATTTCACCTAGCACCGTCCCCATCATACCCTAAGGAAGTCCCTGTATCTTTGTCAGGTCCTGAAATATGATCCCGCTTCCCAGAACCTTAGCGCTTTCATTCTTCATAAGGATGGTGCCGTAACCGATTATTATCTTCTCACCGGAATTTTTTCTGGTGTTGAGTATGAGACGGTTGCCGGTTTTTCCCGTCTTCATCACATCTTTCAGAACGCTGACGATTTCACCCTGCATCTTGAAAGCATCCTCGACCCGCATATCCTGCACGCCTGAACCAAAACCCAGTATCCTTCCGGCGGCGGTGTTGAATTCAAGTATTTTCCCCGCGCTGTTAATTGATATAAAGCCCCCGGGAATGCCGTTGAGCACGCTTTTGATCATATTGTTCTTGTTGGTGAGTTCGGCAAAAAGGGCTATGTTTCTTATCACCACTGATATTATGCCGGCCAGGGCCTGCGTGAAATACAAATCATCCTGGATAAAATCCCCTGTTTTTTTATTTACCACTTCTAAAATGCCTATTTTTTTCATGCGTGAAATCAAAGGAACGCATATTATATTTCTTGTTTGATAACCTGTTTTGCGATCGACCTGCTGAAGAAATTTAGGATGAGAATACGGGTCATTCAGTGAAACAGCCTTCCCTGTATTGAATACCCAGCCGGCAATACCTTCTTTTGTAGGTATGTTTTTGAGTTTAAGAAGTTCGTCTTTGGCCTTGCCTTCAACCGCATAAAACCGTAAAAAATTAGGATCGGCAGTGGGTAAAAGCACTGACATACCTTCAACATCAAGTATTTCGCTTGAACGCTTCAGTATTTGAGCAAAAACTTCTGTATCCTTAAGAGAAAAACTTATCCTTGAACACATCTCGTCCAGCGCCTTCAAATGTTTCTGAAGATTATTTTCCGCCATAACATATTCCCCCTGTATTATTTCCGCGCGTCACATCAAAATCCTATTTTTCCCGTTTTCCTCGGTTTCGGCGATTCAAGCATCTGCTTTAAAGCCTGGAAGACAATATGGAACTGCTTGTCATATTTACTTTCCATTTTTTCTATTTTCTCTTTCAAGTCCTTATACGATAACATCATCTGCCTCATCTGTGTAAATGTCCGCATTATCTGAATATTAACCCTTATCGCTCTGTCGCTGTTAAGCACACTTGATAACATCGCAACACCCTGTTCCGTGAAAGCAAACACATTAGGTGCGTGTTTTATTTTGGAACTTATCACAATTTGTGATAAGTTCATGATTTCCTCCCGCGCCAGAGAAAACATAAAATCATCAGGGAATCTTTTTGCATTCCGCCTCACAGCCTGATTTAACACTCACTCTCGTTTCTACACCATAAAGTCCCGCCAGATCCCTGTCCAGCATTACTTTTTGCCCCCTAATGAGAAATATCTTGCTCACGATTATCTCCGCGGGTACTAAATCAGCCATTCAGTTTTCTCCCTCCCAAAATTCGCATATACGAAACACGCCATAATTTTGCCCCCGAAAAAAAAGGGGGAAAAAAAGGGGACGTCCTACATTTTCTCAAGGTTTTTCTTCCCTTTCTTTCACGACTCTCCATAATATTAAGGACGTCCCCTTTTTCCCCCTTTTTCCGACTCATAATATTAAGGACGTCCCCTTTTTCCCGTCCCCTTTTTCCTTTTGCCCCTGGGGCGAATCGAACACCCGGCACGTAGTTTAGGAAACTACTGCTCTATCCACTGAGCTACAGGGGCTATAATTTAAATATTTTCGCGCTCTTTCTTCCGGAAAGAGTGTTGCGCAGGTCAAAAATCCGCTTTGACTTTTTGACAATAAAATCATAATCAAAATGGCTGTGGTCGGTGGCAATGACAACCATATCAGCTTTTTTCAGACTATCAGGCGAAAGTTTTTTCAGTCTCTTTCTCGGCACCTCGCCGTATGTGATGAGATCGTCGTACCAGCTCACATCAGCGCCCATCTCTTCCAGCTCGCTTATCAGCTCAAGAGCGGGGGATTCCCTCGTGTCCGAGACATCTTTTTTATAAGCGACGCCGAGGATGATTATTTTACTGCCTTTCACTGATTTGGAAAATCCGTTGAGAATCGTCGCGAGTTTCATCACGGTGAAATGCGGCATCGCGCCGTTAATCTCCGAGGCGAGATCTATGAACCTCGTGTAGAAATTCAGGGATTTCATCTTCCACGAAAGATAGAGCGGGTCTATGGGTATGCAGTGCCCCCCGAGTCCAGGCCCGGGATAAAAAGGCATAAAACCGTAGGGCTTGGTCGCGGCCAAATTCACTATTTCCCACACATCAAGTCCGAGGCGGTCTGATATCTGCGCCATCTCGTTTATGAGCCCTATGTTGACGGCTCGGAATGTGTTTTCAAGGAGTTTCACCATTTCCGCGGCTTCAAGCGATGATGCCGGCACGATGTGTTCTATAGCTAGGCTGTAGTAGTGAACGGCTTTGTCAAGAGAGGCCTTGTTTATACCACCTATGACCTTGGGCGTGTTTTTCACATTCCATTTTTTGTTGGACGGGTCTATCCTCTCGGGGGAGAAAGCGAGGAAAAAATCTTTTCCGGCCTTGAAATTTTTTTTCTCCAGGATTCCGCGCACGACCTCTCTTGTCGTGCCGGGATATGTCGTGGACTCCAGCACGACGACGGCGCCTTTTTTTATGTGATCCTTTATCTTTTCGCAGGAGGCGATGATGTAGGAAATATCAGGGTCCTGCGTTTTTCTCAAAGGCGTCGGTACGCATATGGCTATACAGCCGCAGTCTTTGATGATGCTGAAATCGGTGGACACCGTGAGAAGACCTTTCCGCTTATGCTCTTTTATCCCGGAAGATTTGATATCGCCCACATAACTGACGCCTTTGTTCAGCATGGATATCTTGTCCGCGGATATATCAACTCCGTAAACCTGAGCGCCCTTCTCCGCGAAAGCGCAGGCCAAAGGCAGCCCCACATAACCGAGCCCCACAACAGCTATTTTCATATCATTCCTCCGTTCACAGTCATACTCCGGTTATTGTAGCAATTTTTACAAAACTGACAAAATAGAAAAAGGGGACGTCCTTAATATTCCATTGGCAAAGCCGCCGCTTCGGGCAAACGATAGCGCTTTCAGAGAAAAAGAGGGCCTCCCCCTTTTTTTTATTAAGGACGTCCCCTTTTTCTTTTTTTTATTAAGGACGTCCCCTTTTTTATTTCAGTTCAAAGCGGACATTGAGAATGCCCCATTGGTCTATCTGCTCCTCGCCGGCGCCAAGCGGCGCGAAGAGCCATTTCTTGACGGTGTCAAGCGCGGCGCGGTCAAGATCTTCCGAGCCGCTCGTCTTCTCTATGATAACGCGTTCAATGATACCGTCGGCAGACACCCAGAATTTCACCGTAGTTTCGCCGGAAACACCGGCCATCTGGGCGGAGCGGGGATATTCGGGATAAACCCTCCTGAGCACCGCTCTCTTGGATATGGGGCCGGATATCTGGAAACTCTGCCCCTCTTTTCCCTCAAAGAAGGGCAGCATTTTGTCCGGCAGCGGGGTTTCAATATCGGGCTCCTCTTCAAAAGCGGATATGTCCGGCCTTGAATCATCTCTTATTTCGGGAGCCGGCATGGACAGATCCTTCTCGGGGGCGATATTAGCGACGGGTACCGGCTCGCCCTCGCCGGGCGTCCATGTCCGCACCCGCTTTTCAGTTTTTGGCGGTTCACGCCGCCGCCGCTTCAGATTCTGAGGCACGGTGGACATTTCGGCGCTGAGTGAGACTTCCATGAAACGCATGGGCGCTTTAATTGTCAGATAGGGCAGAGCCATAAGCAAAAGCGCGTGGAGAAGCACGGAATAGACCAAGTCTTTCTTGAGGCCCGCGCCGTTCATCAGATCCGCCGTCATTATCAGAACCCGCCCTTGGGCTCCGTGGCTATAACCAGCCTTTCGGCGCCGGAAAGTTTCGCCATATCCATCACCTGAACGACCATGCCGTGCGGCACATCCTTGTCGGCCTTTATTATCGCCATTTTCTCCCTTGCCGCGGCAAGGGCTATGCTCATGGCCTGAGGAAGTTCTTCTATTGTCACCTTCGCGTCATTGACGAAAAGCGCGCCCGAAACTGAAATATCCACTATCACCGAGCGGCCGAGGTCTATTTCGGTGGAGACGGCCTTCGGAAGGCGCAGGCGTATTCCCGGCTGGACGATGAAAGCGCTGGATAGCATAAAGAAAATAAGCAGAAGAAACACAATATCCGCCATGGGCGTGGTGTCCGGCATCTGAAATTTTCTGCGGCGTCTCATTGCGCCCCGCCCTGACTTGTCCGCGCTTTAGACGCTCTGATGAGCTCATGGGTGGCGAAATCTATCTCGTTGACGAAACCGTCCACCCTGTTTTCAAAATATCTCACGAATATCACCGTCGGCACCGCTATGAGAAGGCCCGCCGCCGTGGTCAACAGCGCCTGTGATATGCCGCTTGCCACTATCGCGGGTGACGATGCTCCCGCTTGAGCGATGTTGTTAAAGGCCGCTATCATTCCCGTGACGGTGCCTGTGAAACCCAGGAGTGTTGAAACAGAGGCTATTGTGGAAAGCGTTGAAAGATGCGATTCAAGCAGAGGCATTTCTTTGAGCTCCTGAGACTGAAAAGCCTCTTCCATGACATCCGCGCCTTCGGAATAATACGAAAGCCCGGATTTTATGACCGCAGCCAGAGGCCCCGGCTTCTCTTCACAGAGTGTAACGGCGCTCTCCGGCGAACCCGCCCTGATGTATTTCAGGACTCCGCTTATCAGCGCCGGGCCGTCAGTGCGGCAGGACCTGTAAAACCTCAGCCTGTTGATTATTATCGCTATCGCCGCCACCGAAAGAGCGAAGAGCAAAAACATCACCGGCCCGCCTTTTATCAAATAAGTCATATCATTCCTCCCCGGGGAAGCTTTTCAAAACTGTCCCCATCTAATCTCAAGCCCTGCCGAAAAAAAAGCGCTGTCCCTCCATTCATAAGGCGACACCGGCAAATGAGACGGCATCAGAAACACTTTGTTTCCGAAAACATTATCCGCCGCCAGGAACAGTGTCGCTCCCGACGGCACAGTGTAACATATTTTTACCAGGCCGTTCACAAAACTCTCTGTCCACGGGCCCTTTGAAACTCTGTTGAGAAGAGCGTTGAGCTTTATCCTCCCCTTTTTATACTCCGTAAAAACGGCCGCGGAGCTGCGCGGGACGGGAAGGAAATTAGGAGCGGCGGCGTAGAAGAAACGGATGCCCGATGAAACCGGTCCCGACAACAAAGAAAGTTCCGCGCCCAGCTCATCGCGCTTGTAGCGCGCGCTCTCCAGAGAGCCGGGGGAAGGCGCGCTCTCATCGGCATAGAAAAAGTCGCGCGTGTCAAAGTGTCCGGCTGTGAGTTTCAATCCCGCGGGATAGAGCGACAGAACATATTCCGCCCTGAGATTCTGCCAGCCCTCGTGCGCGGCGACGGGAAAAACCCGAAGGAGTGAAGCTCGTCGCGCGAAAAGAGCCTCTATTTGCGGAGCGCTGTTATCGGGGTCCAGGCCCGCGGTGACGGCGCCGCCGAGCGCGGGAAAAGAAACAAGAAATTTTCCGGCCGTGTAAGCGGAGCCCGCCCATTTCATGAATTCAAGTCCGGCGACGAGGTCAAAGCTGTCAAATTTATGTGTGAGAGAAAAGTCCGACGAGAGATTATCAAATTTCTTAGAGCCGTCCGCCCAGTCCCAGTCTTCACGCGACAATCCGGCGCGGAAGCTGAACGAGGAAGAACCCATGTACTGATCCACGGCGGCCGCCAGGCGCGTGGATGAAAAATCCGCCGAGCGGCCGGCGGCATAAAAGCCCGCGGGATAACTGCCTGTCATAAGGACTTGTTCCGCCGAGAAAGAAATAAAATAATTTTCCGTCTGAGAATAGAGATGAAGCGGTATCCCCGTCAGATTTTCGTTGATGTCACTTGACGCGCTTCCGGGCAGCTCATAATCCCGACCGGAAAAATACGGTAATGTGTAAAAAGACCACAGACCTTTCCTCTTGTAAAATAAATCAGCGTCATACAAAAAGCGCCGGCGTCCGTCTTCGCCGTAAAATCTCCTGTCAGCTCCGGCAATGAAACCGCTATCCTCATGCGCTCCGCGGCTCAGAAAAGCGGCCTTTACGGAGGCCTCAGCGGGCGCTCCGGCGCTGAGCATAGAAACAAATGATTGCCCCTGCGCGTAGTCTCCGGTGAATCCGCTTTTAAAGAATTTTTCCAGTATAAAACTCTCTTTGTCATATTTCGGGAGATCCGCGGCTGTAATGCCGGCGAGGCCGTAGAGAGAAAGGTCGTCTCCGAGAACATTCATATCGGGTATCTTTACCCCGCCAGAGCCGAAAACAATATTGGGGACGCCTGCTAACACCGACAATAAAATAAATTGTATCAGGAACCCTGCCTTGCCGGCCATGCCTCTCGAAGCCCCTTCGGCGCGCAGGCAGGCAGGCAGGCGTCCCCAACACCGCAGGAGTATTCTCATTTCAGCTTTTCAAGCTCAAGAGCGGCCTTGGCCGCCCAGGGCGAATCCGGCCAGTTTTCCAGTATCCTCTCATAAGCTTTCCGCGCTTCATCTTTTTTGCCCTGTTTTATCTGAACAGCGCCTATACCGTAATAGCCCTCAGCGACGATTTCCGGGAACTCGGGATACACATAAACCGCTTTTGAATATTCCAGCCAGGCCTGATCATACTGCTTCATGAACAGAAAAGAAGACGCTATCATTATTTGCGCGCGGGCCGAATCAATGTCGTGCAGATTGGCTGTCACCCTGCGGAGCGTCTCCACCGCCTCTTTGTGATTTCCCCGCTCATAAAGTTTTTGCCCTTCGTCAAAATGAATTCTTGACGAGGGTCCGGATGCGGGATAATCCCTCGTCAAAACGCCCGAAAGCTCCGCGGCCTTAGCGGAGAGACCCTGTTCGATAAGCGCCTTACGCGCCATTTCAAGAGCTCCGGGCGCGAAACCGGATGAAGGGAATTCGTCCCTGAACTTCAATGCCTCATCGGCGGCGGACACGTAATCCTTTTCGTTGAAGAAAGTCTCACACACCCTGAACCTCGCTTCTTCAATATAAGGGCCGGTTTTGGACAAGAGCTCCGTGTACAAGTGTCTCGCGGAAGCATACTGCTCGGAGCGCCCTGCGCTGCGGGCGGCCCGGTAGAGAGCGTCCACCGCGAGTTTTGATTTGGGATATCCCCTGTATATCCTGCCGTATATTTCTCCCGATGATGTATAATCGTTGCGCTCCTCGTATATTTCGCCAAGAGTAAAGAGCGCGTCAGGCGCTATCTCGGAAGACGGATAATCCCTGTCTATGCGGCGTATAAGCGCGGCAGCGCTGTCAAGACGGCCCTCTTTCCTGTCCACCAGAGCCATACTGTACAGGGCCTGCGGGATTTTAGATGACGAGGGAAACTTCGCCATGAGCTCGGCGTAATAGGATCTGGCCTCGGCGTATTTAGCCGAGTTGTAATAGGCGTCGCCTATGCGCAGAAGCACATCCTCGGAAGGCTGTATTTCATAATGCCGTTTCCAGAATTCCACTGAGGCCGGCCAGTCGCTGAGACTGAAGGATGCCCAGCCCGCATAGAGATACGCGTCGGCTATCCTGGGACTCGCGGGATATTTCGCCGCGAAATCCATCAGATGCGACCGCGCGGAAGCCCAGTTTTTTTCTTTGTAGAAACTCACCCCGACGGAAAAAGCGGCTTCTTCCGCCGCCGGTGAATCCGGATATGAAGTCACCACTTTCCTGTACTCTTCGCGGGACTCATCAAATTTTTTCCAGTTGAGATAGGCATGGCCCCGGGCGGTAAGAGCTTCAGCTACCAGCGACGGGGATGCAACTTTCCCGTAATAGCGCACGGCATCGGAAAACCTTCCGAGCTTCACAGAGGCGTTACCCAGTTCAAACGCCAGCTCATCCTTCTCCAGAGCTGTGCCTTTTACGGTGAGACCTTTCTCGAGTTCCAGAGCGGCTCCGCTGTAATCCCCCAGAAGAGAGAGGCTTTTGCCCAGGCCCAGATAGGCGCGGGGCAGAAAACCTGAAGCCTCACCCCGTGCCGTCACTTCCCTGAAAACAGAAACAGCTTCCTTAAAACGGCCCGCTTTCAAAAGAGACGCCGCCTGCCAGTAATGGGCATCGGCGGCGTGTTCGTCGCCCGGGAAAGCGGACACCACGCGGCCATAAGAGTCGGCGGCGGAATCGTAATCCCTTTCAAAAAAATAACAATGACCTATCAGAAACTGGGCTTTCGGAAAATACGGCGTCTTAGAATGTTTGAGGATGAGTTCGGCGAAAGCTTTTCTCCCGCGCTGGTAATCCTGAAGATGCATATAACTCCAGCCCAGCGAAAAAAGGGACTTTTCGGCCCATTCGCTTCCGCGGTGATTATCCGCGCAGGTCCTGTAATAAATGGCCGCCTGAGCAAAACTTTTTTTGTTGTAGAAGATCTGCCCTGTCAGATACAGCGCCTCGGCGGCGGTGAGGCCGGTTGCTCCCCTCAGGGGTTCCAGTATTTTTTCCGCTTCATCAAACTTTCCGTCCTTGATCAGTATCTCAGCTTTTTTCAGAACCGCCTTAGCCGCCCATGGACTGTCCTTGAAGCCGTCGGTGATGCTGTCAAAACTTGACAGAGCGGAGGGCATATCCGAGGAATAAATATGAGAGAGGCCTTGATAAAACAGGCTTTCCGCTTTGATCTTTCTATCCGTTACTCCCGCGAAAAAAACGGAAGCCTTCGCGTAATCGCCCGTCTTAAAACAGGCGTATCCCGCCGAATACATCGCATACTCCCTGTATTCCGAATCAGGATATTTTTCAAGGAGCTTGTTATAGTGCTTCAGGCTCTCGCCGTATTTCTTCAGCTCCGATAAAGATTGCGCGAGATAAAAAAGAGCATCTTCGTCGTCACCGTATGACTTGATGAATCCAGCGTAAATATCAGCCGCTTCGCCATAGCGCTTCATGTGATAAGCGCAATCGCCCATACGGGAGAGCGACTTCTGTTTTACATCGGCGGAGAAGGAAGCCGCGTGCGTTTTTTCAAATTCCTGCAGGGCGCGGGGAAAATTCTTCATCCTGAACAGGCATTCGGCCTGCATAAAAGAAGTCTCGTCGCCGATACCCGGATAAGACGAGCCGGATATTTCAAGAAACTGCTTTCGCGCCATCTCATACATACCGTCTCTGAAAAGGCCGTTGGCAAACTGCAGTTTGTTCAGGGTTTCTATGTCGTTGCCGCTGATAAGAGCCACAAAAAGGGGGACGGTGGAAAGTGCTTTTCTTACAATTCTAAAGATCCCAATTATTTGTCTGCGCATTTTTTGGGCCGTCCTATTTTCCAACTGACAGATTTCAAACCTTTTGCCTTCATTTCTTTAACGAAATCCTCATCACCCCATGCACCGGATTTAAAATATCTATCCAGCGTTCTTTTTTCGCCCTGCCCCTCACTTACAAACTTCATATAAGCACTTTGCCTGTCTTCAAAATTATCAGCCAAAGCAAGATACTCAGGATTAAAGGTGAGCAAGGGGTCGTCTTCCCCAAAAGCATAAAACCTATAACTCGACCATTTATAACCCTCCGGATTCCTCACGATTCCGGCATTTACCGGATTCAATTCAACATATCTGCCACATCGAAGTAAGTATATCCCATTTTGGATAATGAAACTTTTAAATCTGTTCTGCCAGATATAGCCGATTCCGCCGTATCTTTTTCTGAAATACTGAGCATAGGTCTGATTTAGATTTTTCATACCATTGCTTAAATCAATCCCCTGCGGCGACATAATTACCATGTGCACGTGATTGCCCATAAAACCATAATTGTAAATTTGCCATCCGCGTTTTGACTTTTCTAATTGCAAAATTTTGGTAAATTTCAAAAAATCCCTGTTGTCGTAAAATACTTTACGCCTGTTATGGCCTCTCGACAGAATATGATAAACCCCGTCACTGACAAAAAATCTTGCTTTCCTTGGCATTTACTTTCCTCCGTCCCCCTTTTCGTTCTCCGTCCCCCTTTTCGTTCATAACAGCTCCCTTAATTTCTGCCAGACGCCCGGCTTGCGGCGGGACGCCATTTCATCCTGTCTCTTTTTAAACAAATTCAGTTCGCCCTGGCGCTTTTTATAATACGCGTCCAGACCGCTGACAATAGCCGGATTGGTCATAAAAAGTTTTTTGAATTTCTGAGAATCCATTGCGGCGACACGCACCTCGCTCGAAGTCTTAACGGTGGCGGTTCTTTTGACATTCGCCAGAAGAGCCATCTCACCGAAAAAATCCCCCGGTGCGAGCTTTGCCACCGGAGTCTGCGGCGCCGGTTCCGGCATAAACACGCCGCATTCGCCGCGGACAAGAAAATAAACCATGTTACCCATCTCGCCGCTTCTTATGAGTATTTCACCGGCGGCAAAAGTAAAAAATCGCACGGAATCCATAAACAGCCCGCGCTCTTTCCCGTCAAGGAAAGAGAAAGGCTCTTTTGAGAATATTATTTCGCTTTCAGATGTTTCCATTGCTCATGTGCCTCCCGCCATCGCTCCTGACTTTCCACCGTCCCCCTTTTTCTCAGCGGCCTTTCCCCGTCTGGCCGGCTTTGAGCAGATCGTTCACCCCTTTTAAGAGCGTAACACATTCTGAATCGTCCGGATACATCTTAAAGGCTTCAAGCAGATGTTCTTTCGCCTGGTAATAATCGCCCCTGTCAATGAATATCCTCGCGTTGATCATGCTATGGAGAAACTTCGCCTCGCCGTGGTCCCGGTTCAGACGAATTGCCTTCTTCACTCTTTTCAGGGCTGATTTATAAGCTTCGTTTTTGTAGTACTGCGCGGCCAGCGCATATTGCAGATCGGCTTTCAGCCGGCCGGAAGAGATATCATCCTTGAGTTTCGCGGCGCTTTCATTATGGGGCTCCAGCTTCAGGATGGCGTTGACTTCTTCCATGGCCCGGCGGTATTCATGGTTCTTCACATAGCGCTTTGCGGCGGCATAGCGGGTTTTGACAACTTCGGCCATAATGTCATCAACCGTTCTTCCCTTTTGTATGGTGTAGGCCTTTTCTATTTCCAGGTTTTTGGAAAAATCATTGAGGAAATTTTCTCTGTCCGTGAGGCGCTTCTGCCATAACTGCGGCATCATGCCCCATTTGATGGAAATACCGGCTGAAAAATAATTACCCTCGTCGCGGATCTGCACAGCCCAGTCAAAATCTGTCCTGCCCATGGAGATACCGAAACCCGCGGAGAAAAAGGACTGATTGTAGCCGGCTCTCAGGCGCAAAGCTTCTTTTACGGAATATTCCGCTCCGGCGGCGAGAAACAAACAGCTCTGTTCATCCGCGGCCGGGCTGAGGTTCTCAAAAACCGCGTCTATTGTGAAATCAAGGCCGCGCAGGGGTTTGGTCTCCAGCGAAAATCTCGCCGTCATGGGGAATTCGTCGGCTTCGCCTCCGGTCCGGAATGTCATGGATGGCGCTATGACATTCTGCAATGACAAAGACGGTATTATTTTTCTGTTCCTGATATACCTCATGCCCAGATCCAGTCCGAAACTCTGATCCGAATAAAGATGTATGTCCTGCGTTACCACCTTGAGCGCCGCCCCTATATCCATATGCCGAGATGCCGGAAGTGAATAGGCGGCTGAATAAGCGGAATTCCTGTCGAAGAATGTGCCCCTGTTGCCTATTCCGGACTCGTCCACCCATTCCGCGCCTTCAATGCCGCAGGAAACAAAGCCGATGGAGACCACCCTTCTTTCCGAAAGGGGATACGCCAGGAAAGAGGCCGTATAGACGCCGCCCGAAAGCAGCGACGACCTCATAAACGAGAGCTCTTTTGAACGCAATCCCGAAAGATGCGACGGATTAAAAAATGATGATGACGCCCCGGAAGCCGGCACAGCGGCCATCGCCATGGACCTGGCCGATGGCGCATAAAGAAGCAGATATTCTCCCGGATAACCGCCGTCAATAACAGCGGAGGAAGAGGCGCGGAAACAGAATAAGAAAGATAAAAGCAGTGTGATGCGTCCGCGAACTGAGTTCATCTTATGAAACCTATCTTCCTTGTCCTCGCGTCCTCACCGTCTATCTCAAGGCGCAGGAGATAAATCCCCGAAGCCGCATAGGTCCCGGCCGAGTTCCTGCCGTCCCATGTGATGGCGTTCACCTCCGCCCGGCCGCCGTCGGCGCCTGCGGCGTATTCCTTCTCATATATCAGATGGCCTATCTGGGTGTATATTTTCGCCTTCACATTCGCTTTGGCGGAAAGATAATATGTTATCTCGGTTTCGCCCCCCTTAAAAAAGGGATTCGGCGTGTTCCTGAGCTGCACATTCGCGGCGGGGTTTGAGGGATAGGCAAGAAGAGAGAATGTCCCGCCGGATGAGGGATGAGCCGTCACGGTTTTCGCGGTGGTATCAACTGTCTGCTCTCCGGGCACAAGACCCCACTGGGAGGATGCCTCATTGAGTTTAAAAACACGCAGAAGCTCGGCGGACACCGTTATGCCGCCGGATGAAGCGGCGCGCTGACCCGGTCCGGCGGCCGATGCCGACAAGGGGACGCTGAGAGCGGCCGTTTCATAGGGGAGTGTCACTGTCAGGCCCGATATTGAAGTTATCTCCGCGCCCGCGGCATTGGTGATGCTGTAGGAAAAGGCCTCGGAACTCAAGGCAATGACAAAAGCCGTGGAATTAGCCGAATTGTTGGCCGCATGAAGATCGCTGTTCTCGGTCGCGCTTATCGCGAGATTCGCGGGGCTGATAAAAAAATCCTCGGAGCTTCCTCCCGAACTTATGGTCAGCGACGAGCCGGTGACGGATGCGGTGTAGGCGTCGGATTTGCTGTTGAGCGTGCCGAAATCCACGCTCACCGCGTCCGTGATATACAAACCCACACTGTCACGCAATGACGAATCCACCGAAAAACGATAAGAGCGGCAGGGCTCTATGTCACCGGTCGGGAGCACCAGCACACTCGACGGCGACGGCTGCGAAAAAGAGCAGGCGACAGCGGCCGAGGAAGCGTCTATGAAAGTGAAGGCGCCGGGGAAAGTGTCAAAATTAATATCCTTGGAAAATTCAAGCACAAAACCGTTCTTCACATAGGTGTT
>Ga0210017_1001068_pt1 | contig 23872 bp, 21 predicted proteins | sample CryGeyCG2014_020_FD_183966 | JGI IMG/M metagenome (GOLD analysis project Ga0210017, IMG submission 183966) | Groundwater microbial communities from aquifer - Crystal Geyser CG08_land_8/20/14_0.20 (SPAdes) (version 2) | ecosystem: Environmental > Aquatic > Deep subsurface > Groundwater | place... | reverse complement strand
CCTCTGCCGCTTGCACTCACACCTCCCATACTTCCCACGGCTCCCACGGCTCCCACAGCTCCCACAGCTCTTGTTTTTGATAGGAGAAAAATAAAAATTTAAATTAATTATGAAACAGACCATAATATTTTACATATCAGTAGTTATCATTACAATATTTGTGAGTTTAATGATTGTTAATGTTGTTTTAAAACATTCTTTGGAAAAAGAAATACAGCGGTTAAATTTACAGCAGCCGGTTTTGTCCCAGCAGCAGAAAGAATCAGGTGAAATACTTACAGAAAAAGAACAACTGGAAAAGAAACAAAAAGAATGCTTGGATGAGTTTATTAAAGCGAGAGAATCAAGATTTGGAAAATCAAAAAGCGATTGCCTTGAAAAAGTTGACAATTTTAGCGAAACAGAATTTTTAGACTATTGGAGCCAATTCATTTTCAATTACCAGTATGATTTTGAGGGCAGCCAGCTAAATAAATTTGTTGAATGTTATCCGAAACCCTTGGAGGTATTGGGAGATAATAAATTTTCTCCCCAAACATTTGGGGAATTATTTTTAAATCATTTGGAATGTAAACTAATTAACAAAAATGACAATGTAACCTACGAAGAAGTAAAATTAATTTCAAGAGAGGCGCAATTAAAAATAGCGTCTATTATTGAGAAAGCGAGGGAACATGTGGAAGGGGAGGATGCCAAATTAACAATTGAAGAAAGAATCAAGCAATTTGAAGCTCGGTTTAATAATTTTAATGAGGGAATTGATAAAATTTATCAATTAAGCGCAAATATATATGGCGAGCAAAACAGCGAAATGTCTTTAATAAAAAGTCAGTGCGAAGCAAAAGATTTTTTTGGAGAAGCAAAAAATTTAGTGTGCGAAGCGGCCACCCTAAATATCCGCTCTATGATAGCTGAGAAGGAACATGAATTAGATTAAACGAATCGGCTATTAAAAGTCGGGGTTGGAATTTTAAAATAAAGTTAAAAATGCAATTTAAATTGCTTTTTTTGTTATTTATTATACGATTAAATAATTAAAGGATGTCCTAATATATGCCCAAAGCAAGAAGTAATCAAAACAAAAAAACAATTCGGAAGAATACTCATTATCTTTCCATATTTGATGATGATGGGGTGGTTAATTATTACGGAATTCCGGCAATACTTCTCAACAAAACAAAAATTTTAATTTACTCGCCATTTTCCCAAAAATTTGCCTTGCTTCCATCAATTTTATTGGACAAACAGGAAACTGTCCAAAATTTAAGAAAAAAAGGATTTTTTGCCTCAATTTCTTTTGAATCGGATAAATTAAAGAAAAAAAAGGAGATAAATTTAGCCCTAAGTGTTACTACCGGATGTAATCAACAATGCAAATACTGTTTTGCTGACACTGAATTTTTGGGTTCTAAAACGCTTAATCTTAAAGGGATAATAATGGAACCCGAAGCTGCCATTTTCATTGTCAAAAGATTAAATTTATTTTTCAAAATTAGAAGCATTGATTTTCTTGGCGGTGAACCCACTACCAATATTGACGCAATTAAAAGCGCTGTTTCTGCCGTAAAGGCTGTTAATCAAAATCCAGTTTTTATTATTCAAACAAATGGGATAATGCCAAATTATGTGTTAGAATATTTAATTAAAGAAAATTTTTTCTTGTCAGTCTCCTGGGACGGTTTAAAATCCAATAATTTGTTTAGGGGCTGCGAGGGCCCAAAAGTAGAAAAAAATATATTGAAACTTGTGAAGAGTAAAGCTCGTTTTAAAGTGCATATGACAATAGGAAAATGGAATATTGGAAAAGTTTTAAGTTCTATTAAATGGCTGTTTTCAAATGGTGTAAAGTTTATCCACCTTGAGCCGTTGAAGCCACTTGGAATGGGCAAAGCTTTAGTCAATCAGGTTGTTTCTCCCGAGGAATTTATAAGAACATATTTCAGAGCCGTTGCTTTAGCCGAAGAGAAAAATAAGTATATTTTAAATTATGCTTTTGTAAATTTGTTTTCTCCCAATGATTACTTTTGTCCAACCGCTGCAGGCAACGGTTTTGTTTTTAATCCCGGCGGTTTGATTTCCGGGTGCTATAGAGTTCAAAAAGAAAACTATGCTTTTGCAAAATCTTTTTCTGTTGGGAAATGGAAAAAGAGAAATGAACAGATTAATTTTAATCCCGCGGTATTTAAAAGATTAGATTTTAAAGGGTCAAAATTTATTCCCTGCAAAAAGTGCCCATTTTTATATATTTGTTCTGGTGGATGTCCGTTAAATCATTTAGAATTTAATCCAGAAAACACCTCTTTTATCCGGCATATTGATCCCTCGGTCTGTGATTTAAGAAAAGGGTTAATAACAAAAGCCATTCTTTTGATGTACAATTATGCTTTAAGAAAAAAACCCCACTTTTTAAACGGATGGGAGATGTTTTGGCAGAGATAAGCCAAACTATATAAAGCGTAAACTTATTATACTTGCAATTTCGTAAAATAAATGCTTGATTTATTGCTTATCAATTCATTCTGGGGTTTTAATAAAAAAAATATCTGGAAGGAGATTTCAGGCACTCTGCCGCCGTTGGGTTTAGCCAGCATTGCCGCCCTTGTTAAGGAAAAAGATTATTCTGTAAAAATTATAGATACGCAGGCCGAAAAGTTGAGCTTGGATGGCTTGATAGATTTTTTAAAAGGAATTTCCCAACCGAGATTTGTTGGGATTAGCGCCACCACTCTTTCAATTAATAATGCCTATAAAATATCTTCGGTTATGAAAAAGGTTTTTCCAAACACTAAAGTTGTTTTTGGCGGACACCATCCCACAGCCTTGTCAGATGAGGTGATAAATAAAAACGAAATAGATATTGTGGTAAGGGGAGAGGGAGAAATTACAATGGAAGAATTATTAAAAGGAAGCCCCCTAAATGAAATAGACGGCATTGTTTATAAGGACAAAAACGGCAAAATAATCTTTAATAAAGAAAGAAAATTTATTGAGGATATCAATATCTTGCCTATTCCGGCTTATGATTTGTTGCCGATGGATAAATATTGTCCCTCCATGGGCAGTTATAAAAGATTGCCGGCTGTCAGCATGATTGTTTCTCGGGGCTGTCCCGGAAAATGCGCCTTTTGTTATAGAATTTTTGGTCAAAAAGCGAGGATTAAATCAGCCAAAAATATCTATAAAGAAATAAAATATCTTCAAGACAATTTTGGGATAAAAGAAGTAAATTTTTATGATGACACATTTACCACTTTTAAAGAAAATGTAGCAAACCTCTGTCAGATAATTATTCAGGGAAAAGCAGACATTACCTGGTCTTGCTTCTCCAGAATTGGTTTTGTTGATTATAATTTGCTTAAATTAATGAAGCGGGCTGGTTGTCACCAGATTATGTACGGAATTGAAAGCGCCGATGAGGAGATTTTAAAAAACATCAAAAAGGAAATTTCTTTGGAGCTGGCAAAAAAATCAATTTTTTTGACCAAAAAAGCGGGGATAAATTGTCGTGGCGCACTTATGTTCGGCAGTCCCGGCGAAACCGAAGAAACAATCAAAAAAACAATAGATTTCGCCATTAAGTCAAATTTGGATTTCGCATCCTTTAATATTGTTACACCCTATCCCGGCACCGAAATTTTTAATTGGGCCAAAGAAAACCACTTTTTAAAAATCTTTAACTGGGATTTATATGATGAAGCAACGCCATTAATAGAATTGTCAAGTATCGGTTCAAGAAAGCTTACAGAACTTTATCATCTTGCTTATAAGAAATTTTATCTGCGGCCTGGTTATATTTTAAAGCAAATTTTAAAAATGAGAAGTTTTTCGGACTTGAAATACCTGCTTAAAGGATTTTTTTCGCTTGTTAATTTCTTATTTGCAAAATGAATTATGTTATTATTACCATATTAGAGCTATTATTTGCTATTTTTTTAGTTTTTATCAACCGAAAGTTCTTTTGGAAAGAGTTTAAAACAGATAAAAAATACATTATCGCCCTATCCCTGTTTTTTATTGTCCTTACTTTTGTTTTTAACAATGGCTTAAGCTTTCTTCCTTCCTGGCATGAATGGCAGGAATTATACGAGGCAAAACATTTAAATTCTCAAACCTTTTTTCAGGCAAAGCAAGGCCTTGTTTATCCGGTAATTTTAGCCCCCTTGTTTAAAATTTTTGGAGCAAATCCCGAAGCAGCTGTTCTTTTAAATTTATTTTTAGCCGGCGCCTGCATATTTTTAGTTTTCTTTTTAACTAAAATTGTTTTTAAAAATGATTTAATCTCGTTATTTACGGCCGCAATTTTCGGTTTAAGCCCCCCTACGCTCTGGTATTTTTTCATTATGAGCGGCTGGCCGGCCTTAACCGGTTTTTGGCTCCTCTGTCTTACAATAACCCTCGTCCTCTTTTTTAAAGAGCCTCAAAATTTTAGTTTGGGAATTTTGGGAATGCTTTTTATTTTGCTTTTAAGCCAGACCAGGCCGGAGTTCTTTATTTTAATTTTGTTGATGCCCCTGGGATTTTTGCTCAATTTAAAAACAATAATTTCGGTATATAAAAAAATATCTTTACCTAAGTTAGTGCTTTTAATTTTAATTTTTATTTTGGTTTTTGTGGTATTTTCGGCGCCGATTTTCGCAAAAAGCGTTCAAAGAAAATATCAAGGCGGAGGAACCTGCGGATTTTTCACTTCTGAAACCAAACTTTTAACTGGCGGAATTTCTACCAGCAATTCAGTCCCTGTTAACCAAATTGACAGAGCGATAAAATCAATTTTTAACAACAGATTTTCCATATATTATATTGCGGATGACCTTTCTTTTTTAAAAAGCTATTTATTTATTCCCCCTTTCTTTTTTATTTTGCCCTTTTTAATCATTGGATTTTTAGTCGGCTTAAAAAATAATTTTAAAACAACAATTTTAATTCTCTTTGCCGTTTTGCTTCCCTCTCTGATTTACTTATTGGACTGCACCTACTTTCTTTTCAGGTATATTACTCCTCTTTGCGGGCCGCTCATTGTTTTTGCCGGAGGAGGAATAAAATTTTTATTTGAGAAAGTTGGGAGTGGTTTTGCTCAAAAATATTCAAAAATAGCCCTGATTTTTCTTGCTGTTTTATTCTTTTTCATAAATTTTAATGATTTGACGAAAGTTAGAAATTTAATTCCCCCCTCATATTTTGGTGCTGTAGAAATTGGAGATTATAAAGAAATTAAAGAGATTTCCCGAGGATTAAATGCCGCCGAGTCCATTATTGTTTTAATGCATGCAAACGAAGAAGGTATCTGGGAATTTCTCGGTTATAAATACAGTCAATCCCTTAGCGGCGAAATCAGTCGGGAAGGATTTTGGGAAAATAAAGACGGATTTTATCAGACCCTGAATCTTGAGCTGGGCAATTACCTGAATTCAAATAAAAAAACTTATTTTATTTATAATAAAAGTTCTTGCCGGCTCGATAAACATCCTTACTCGTTTGACCCGTTTTTATGCGAAGTAACCAATTTCATTTTAAATAATTATAAGCTCAACGAGGTTTGCGCTAATAAAACCTACTCATTATATAAGTTTGAAAAATTATAAAATTTTATGAAGCGAGTTGATATAAAAATTGGGTTTTTATGCAACAACAGATGTAAATTTTGCGTTCAGGGAGAAAAAAGAGTTCTTTTTGGCAATAAATCAGCCAAAGAAATTAAAAAAAACCTTAAAGAGGCGAAAGAAAAAGGAAGCCAAGGAGTGGTTTTTACCGGCGGCGAGCCAACCCTGCATCAAAATTTTTTAGAGCTCGTAAGTTATGCTAAGGCTCTGGATTTTAAAATAATCCAGATTCAAACCAACGGCCGGCTGTTTTTTTATAAAGATTTCTGTCAAAAAACGATTAAAGCCGGAGCCAATGAGTTTTCCCCGGCTCTGCACGGACCCAATGCTAAAATTCATGATTTTTTAACTTCTTCAAAAGGAAGTTTTGAACAAACAACCCAGGGGATTAAAAATTTAAAATCCCTTGGACAGCGAGTTTTAACCAATACAGTAATTACAACCAAAAATTACAAATTTCTTCCCCAGCTTGCCAAACTCCTGGTTGATTTAGATGTTGACCAGTTTCAATTTGCTTTTCCCCATATTGCCGGTCGGGCTTGGGGAAATCGAGATTGGTTAATACCGAGAAAAACCGAAGTGATGCTATATGTTAAGAAGGGGTTAGGTATTGGGATTAAAGCCGGGAAAAAAGTAATGACCGAGGCGATTCCCTATTGTTTCCTTCAGGGTTATGAAAAATATATTGCCGAAAAGGTTATTCCCAAAACCAGAATTTATGACGCCGAAACAATAATGGACGACTATACAATTTATCGGAAAAAAGAAGGAAAGGCAAAAGGAGAAAATTGCAAAAAATGCGGATATTTTAAAGTTTGCGAAGGTCCTTGGAAAGAATATCCCCAGCTTTTTGGCTGGGAGGAGTTTAAACCAGTGAAATAATAGCCAGAACCCCCCATTTATTAGTTATGAGAATTTTATTAATACAGCCGAACAGCGTTGAAGAAGTCAATAGGGAATATTTCTCACTTCAATATCCTATTAATTTAGGATACATTGCCGCAGCATTGAGAGAAAATGGCCATAATGTGGAGATGGTTGATTTTAATGTTGTGAGCCGGGAAAAGTTATCTTATTTTATTACAAAATACCAACCAGAATTAGCTGGAGTAACTGCGATGACTTCAAGCATATTTAACGCAAAAGATATTATTTCTGAAGTTAAAAGAATTGATAAGAATATAATTACGGTTATTGGAGGCGTTCATGCTTCAGCATTGCCCGGGGAAACCATGGAAGAAATTAAAGATTTAGATTATTTGGTTTTTGGAGAAGGAGAAAAAACAATAGTAGAGCTGGTTAAAAATATAGTCAATAAGGGAGACTTAGGCGGGGTGGAGGGAGTGGTTTTTAGAAGGGACGGAAAAATAATCAAAAATAAGCCCCGCGATTTAATTGAAAATCTTGATACAATACCCTTTCCGGCCAGAGACCTTTTGTCCACGGAATTATACGCTAAGCAGCATGTATCAAGGGGTTTTTCTCGAAGAGAGATGAAGATTGCTGAAATAATAACAAGCCGGGGCTGCCCGAATAATTGTATTTTTTGCGCCGGCCATATAAATTATGGCAACAGATTAAGATTCAGAAGTTATGAGAACATTGCCAATGAAATCACCGAGTGTATTAAAAAATATGGCATAACCCATATTTCAATTGAAGATGACACTTTTACCATTAATAAATATTTAGTGAGAAAATTATCTCATTTTTTTAACGAAAAAAACATAACCTATAATTGCAACGCCCGGGTAGATACTGTTGACTATAATTTATTAAAGCTTATGGCAGACTCGGGTTGCAAAAAAGTTTCTTTTGGCGTTGAAAGCGGAAGCCCCAGCATTTTGAAAAAGCTCAAGAAGGGGATAACTCTGCCCCAGATAATAAAAGCCGTAAAAGAGGCGAAAAAAGCGGGAATTAGATATGTTGAATGTGATTTTATGATTGGCTCTCATATAGATGAAACAATAAATGATGTCCAGGATTCATTTAAATTAATTTATAAATTGATGCCCGACTTCATAGCGGTTTCTATTATGTGTCCTTATCCCGGGACCGAGATTTATAAAATGATGGTTGATAATGATTACCTCTATAAAAACCCTGACTGGTCGCAATTTAGCCTTTTTGGAAATTTAAGAAGATATAAAAGAATAACCAATTTGACTCCCGGGCAGATGTTTGAATTGCAGCGCAAGATTCTTAAAGAATATTACAGTTCTCCCAAATACATTTTTTCTCAATTAATTCAGCTCGGGACTTTGAGTGAAATGAAATATTTTTGGAAGATGGGAAAGCTGTTTTTAAAAGAAATGATGTTTAAAAAGCCTGCCTGAAATCTTATATGAAGGTTAATAAAAAAATTGATTTAAGTCTGGTTTTGCCCTGTTATAATGAATCGGGTCATTTAAAAAATAGCGTAGAGCAGATTATTAGAGTTTTAACCAATACAATCTGGAATTGGGAGTTGATATTTGTTGACGATAAAAGCCTTGATAATACCGCAGAGATTATCGGGCAGATAATTTGGGAAAACCAGAATGTAAAAATAAAAAAGATATTTCATTCTGAAAATTTTGGCAGTGGAAAAACAATAAGTGACGGCATAAAAATAGCCGAGGGAGAAGTCGCCGGCTTTATAGATGCCGACCTTGAAGTTGCCCCCTATTTTATACCCGAATTTGTCCAGAAGATTTTGGACGGAGCAGCTCTGGCAATCGGCGAAAGAAAGTATTCCTTCCGTCGTTATTCTTTGGGTCGCTATTTTCTCAGCAAAGTATATTCTTTAGGTGTTCAAATATTATTCAAATTACCATTCAGAGACATAAATGCCGGTTATAAATTTTTTCGCCGTTCAAAAATCCTGCCGATTTTAAATGAGATTGAAGACAAAGAATGGTTTTGGGATGCCGAATGCGTAATAAGGGCGCACCTTTACAATTTTAAGATAGACCAGGTTCCGGTAATTTTTATCCGGCGTTTTGACAAAAAATCCACGGTCAAAATTTTTTGGGATACAATAGATTGCTTTTGCAAATTAATTAAATTTTATTACAAAATAAAAATTAAACAAAAAAAAGATGAGAAATGATTTAAAATTTATTCCCCTTCACAAAGTTTACATTAGCGAGAGGGAAGAACAAGCGGCGATTAAATCGCTTCGTTCCGGCTGGCTGGCGGGCGATGGACGGTTTAGTAAAAAAGCAGAAGAATTATTAAGAAATTATCTTAAGGCCAAATTCGTTTTACTCACCCCCTCCTGTACGGCCGCCATAGAGCTTGCCCTGATGGTTTTAAATATAAAAAAGGGAGACGAAGTAATACTGCCAAGTTTTAGTTTCCCCTCGCTTGCCGCGGCAATTTTAAGGCAAAAAGCCAAACCTATTTTTGTAGATATAGACAAAGATACTTACAACATAAATCCCGAAGAAATTCTGAAAGCTCTTAGCAAGAAAACAAAAGCTGTCATTGCCCTGCATTATGCCGGCGGAGCCTGCCGAATGAATAAAATTATAAAAATAGCGAAGAAATACCACTTAAAAATTATAGAAGATGCCGCTCACGCTTTGGGCAGCGAATACAAAAGGAAAAAATTGGGGACCATTGGAGATATCGGCTGCTTTAGTTTTCACCAGACAAAAAATTTAACCTGCGGAGAGGGCGGCGCTTTTGTAACCAACGATTTAAAAATAGCTGAAAGAGCCGAAATATTAAGAAATTACGGAACAAATAAAAAGAGTTTTTTAAATAAAAAAGTGGATAAATATACATGGATTGACCAGGGCGGCAGTTTTTTTCTTGCCGAATCCTTATCCGCTGTTCTGGCAGAACAGTTAAAAAAGATAGATAAAATTAACAAGAAGCGGGAAATTATTGCTGATTACTATTTTAAAAAATTACAGCCATTAAAAAATAAAATAGTTTTGCCCAAAATTATTCCTCAGGCAAAGACAAACTGGAATATCTTTGCCATTCGCGCGCCAAAAGAAAAAAGAAACGAAACCATTATTAAAATGAAGGGAAGAGGCATTCAAACAGCTTTTCATTTTATACCCCTGCATTCTTCGCCAATGGGTAAAAAATTAACAAGAGGGGAGGGAAGTTTTCCCGTTACCGATGAGGTAAGCGCTGCTCTGATAAGACTGCCTATATACCCTCTTTTAACCAAAAAAGAAATTGATTACATTGTTTCTTCTTTGGCTGATTCTCTTAAATAATTTAATTTAAGATGGCCCAGCAATTTATTGATTATATTTCTTCTTATTTCCAACCGGCGGTTTTTTCCCTGACCGGAATAAATCTTTTTTTGTTTCTAATTTCTGTCTATTTTTGCAAAAAACCAATTAAGGAGTTTTTTGGAAAAATCAATAAAAAAACATGGTTATTATTGCTTTTGATATTTTTAGTCGGGTTTTCTTTGAGGTTATTTGTCTCCCCCCATCAGTTTTTTCAGCCCTGCGATGAAGCCGAATATATAAAATCTGCCGGGAGCCTTACTTTTGTGTCCAACTATCCGTTTTTTCTTTGGGGAAGAGCCGTTAGAACCGCTGGCTGGCCACTTATATTAGCGATTGCTTTTAAATTGTTCGGGACGGGTCTTAATACGGCTTTTTATTTTGTTTCAATACTCGGCGCCCTGACAATAATTAATATCTTTTTTGTCGCTTTTCTTCTTTCAAAAAAAGAAGATATTGCCCTTTATTCCGCGGCCCTGTTTTCTATTTTGCCCTTGCATATACTATGGTCGGGTTCGGCTGAAACTAATGTTCCCGGCCTTTTTTTCTTAACCCTGGGCTTATTTTTTTGCTTATTGTATTTTCATTATTATAAAAATCCAAAACATTGCAGTAAGTTGCTTTGGGCATCTTTGCTTGGTATGGCTTTTGCCTGTCAGTTCAGGCCGGAATATTATGTAATATTTTTAGCTTTTTGCGCTGAGCTTTTGGTTCTCAATTTTCATCAAATTAAGAAACTTATTCTGCCCCTCACAATCCTGTTTGTTTTAATTACCCCAAATATGTTTTTGAATTTGAATTTTCTTGCCAGCGGCGATTGGCGCAATGAAAAAGGAAATTATTGGGATACAACAAATTTAATACACAACTCTTTAAAAAGGGGAGGGGATTTATTCAATGATTTATATCATCCCTATATCCTTTCTGTTTTATATTTGGGAGGATTTATATATTTATTCTTCAGAAAAAGAAGAGTTTTTCTGTTTCTGGCAAGCTGGTTTTTATTGTTTTATTTCAGCTATTATAGTTCCTGGTTTGGAAAAATATCTCCTGAGCTTGGGTCAAGGTTTTTCCTAAACTTTTATCCGGTAATAGTAATTTCAGCGGCTTATGCCATCAAGTATCTGCAAAACCATCTTGAATTTAAAAATTTGAAAAAAATTTTCAGCTTATTTTTATGCTTTATTTTTTTGTCAATCCTTTCCTGCCTTGTTGGGCAAACGAATAACTTTTATAATAGTGAGATGTTTTCTATATGCAAAGCAGAAACAGAAATTGTAAAACTTGCTGAGAAAGAAATATCCCAAAATTATACTGTTTTTGCCAATTTGCCAAGGATGCTTGCAATCACCGATTTAAATGTGTTAAAACTGGATTTGCCGCCAAGTTATGAAGAATTTTTTGCTGATTATGATTCCAGGCGCATATTATTTTTTAGGGATTTTACCTGTTTGGATTCTCCAAAAAGAGAAAGAATTCAATGCCCCCCATATCAAGATTTTCGAGCAAATTGTGAAAGAATGGAAGAATATCCCTTAATCCCCATTTTGGGTTATAAATTTAAAGATTTTACTTTCGGATTTTATGCGCTCAAAAATTAAAAAAACCGTTATAATTACCGGGTATCAATGCAATAATAATTGCCGGTTTTGCCTTAATTCAGAAAAAAGGGGCTTGCCCCAAAAGAACACTGACAAAATAAGACAGGAGCTCGTTTTGGCAAAAAAGAGGGGAAATAATTTTTTGGAGCTTATAGGCGGAGAAATGACAATCAGGCCGGATATTTTAGACCTAATAAGCTTTGCCAGAGGAATCGGTTTTGAAAGAATTACTATGGCGACAAACGGCAGGATGTTTTCTTATTTGGATTTTGCAAAAAAAATCATTGAAGCCGGCCTTAATAGCGTTATTTTTTCAATTCATGGCCACAATACCAAGCTTCATGATGGCTTAACAAGAGCATCTGGCAGTTTTGAGCAACTTTTGGAAGGGATAAACAATTTTAAAAAATTAAAATTCAAAGGCGTGTTCGGGACAAATACAACTATTGTAAAACAGAATTATAAATATTTGCCCCAAATCGGTAAATTTATTTACAACCTCGGCTTTAATAATTCCGAATTTATTTTTATTGACCCAAACCTCGGAGCGCCAAAATACAATTTTGAAAAATTTGTTCCAAGAATTTCCCAAACCGCGCCTTATATAAAAAGGTGTCTTAACATCGGGATACATTATAATATTGTAAAAAGAGGAGAACCGTATCGTTATGATAATAATTGGTCAATAAGATATGTTCCCTTATGCTATTTTCAAGAATATTATCCCGAACAAATAAGCGAAGCGCGTGAAGTGGATATTTATCAGAATGTTGAGCATTTAGCTCCCGACTTTCAGGATTTTGACGCCATAAAAGGAAGGCAGGAAATTGGTCGGATAAAGCCCCAAAAATGTCTTGGATGCAAATTATATAAAGAATGCGAAGGAATCTGGAGGGAATATATAAAACATTATGGATACAGCGAACTTAAGCCAATCCCAAAAATTTAATATTTTTCATGAGTATTAAGAACTGTTCTCTATAGTCTTACTCCGACCACAATTAGCAACTGGTGAAATTTATCACATTTTTAATCGGGGCGTGGAAAGGCGCAATATTTTTCAGGAACAAAAAGATTATTTGAGGTTTGAATTTTAAATTAAAGGTATATATGCAGTGCATTTCTTTTTGGAACAAATGCAACAATCGCTGTTTGATGTGCTCTAATCCTGCTGACTTTGAAACAGCTGAAAGATTTAATAAATCCGTTAGTTTCGAGGAGCTTATTTTGCGTTTTCAAAAAATAGACCCCAGAGAAAAAGAGATTTATTTAACCGGTGGCGAGCCGACTTTACATCCCCAATTTTTTGAACTTTTGACAATTTTAAGAAAAAGATGTCCCGGGGCAAAATTTATAATTGACACCAATGCGAGGATGCTTTTTTACCGGGATTTTTTGGAGGAATGTTTAAATTATGGAAAAATTGAATTTCAAGTTTCTTTGTGCGGACATACTGCTTTTTTGCACGACAAAATCACCCGGACCAAGGGAAGTTTTAATCAGACCGTCGGAGGCATTAAAAATTTGCTGTCTCTGAGAAGCAAAAAAAATGAAGTTGAAATAAGGGTGGTTATTCATAAATTAACCCTTCCCCACCTAAATGATGTTTATGATTTTGTTTTTGGCGATTTTTTCCAACCATATTCTAAGAAGTCAATTTCCGGAATTGAAAGATTAATTTTTATTTTTATGGAAATGGAAGGTAGGGCAGGGGATAATATTAAAGAAGTGGGAATTACCCACACCCAGGCAAAACCCTATCTTGAAGAGCTTTTCAGCAAAATAAAGAATGCTCCTTTTGAAATTCGGCTTTACCATTTTCCTTTATGCGCCCTTTCTCCCAAACTCTGGTCATTTATTTGGCGGACCTTGCCGGAGCGGGAAATTACCTTTCTTCCCCAATGCCAAACCTGCAGTTTTCAGAAGCACTGCCTTGGAATTCACAAAGATTATCTTAAATATATTGGGGATAAGGAATTTCAGCCAATAAAGGAGCAAATAAAAATTAAAGAAACAAATAACTTTTATCATCCCATTGCCAAAGCTATTTGAAAACTATCAAGACAGGGTCTTTATAGTTAAAGTCTGTTGAAGTCTGATTTCAACAGCAGCAACTTATTCTATTTTCTAAATCTTCTTAAATCGCAAGCCCAGTAAGACAACTTCCAGTAAGGCGCGTTTTAGACAAACGCCCTGGCATAACTTCTGGGGATGTAAATATAAAATTACTCGCATTAATTGACAGACAAAAGGCAAAACGCGCCTAACGGCGTTTGTCACTGGAAGTTGCTCTACTGGGCAAGCGGCTGCTTGCGATTTAAGAAGATTTATTTGTTGGCTTGTTGACTTATCGGCTTGTTGGCCTGTTGGCCCATTGGTTTATTGACAAGAGTTTTCAAGGGCCTAAAATAAAAATAGAAAGATGTCAAAGAAAAAGAAAAATAAAAGTAAAGAAATTTCGCTTGATGACTTAGCCGGAATGGTTCAGCGCGGTTTTGTGGATACCGAAAAAAGGATTAGGGGAGATATTGCGGAAGTCAGAAAGGAATTAAAAGGCGATATTGTAGGATTAGATGGAAAAATTGAGGGATTGGATGGGAAAATTGAAGGATTAAGAAAAGAATTAAAAGAAGATATTAAAGAGCTCTGGTATAAACTCGATAGTTTGGAAAGAAGAGTTGCCTTTATTGAAGAAGTAATTACCGGGCACAGCAAACAAATCAGCCAAATCCAGAAAGAATTAAAGGAAATTAAGGCATTGCTCCAAAAATATCAAAAGGACCGAGAAACCGACAAGGAAAAAATACTTTCCCTGGAAAAAAGAGTGGAGAGCCTTGAGTTGAGAGTCGGGATTTAAGGTTCAAGGTTCAGGGTTCAAGGCTTAAGGTTTAAGGTTTAAGGTTTAAGGTTCAAGGTTTTCTTATGCCCCCTATCAACTTTAATAAAAATTTATATAAATTATCGGCGATAAAATCAGCCATAGCCGCTTACAAGCATTTGGCGGATTTTGAATTAAAGCAGGATAAAAAATATATAAAGGTTTTTTTAAAAAATATTGATAAAGAAATAGAGTTTCTGATAGGGGATGAATTTTGCAACTATGCGCTTTGGGCAATGAGGGAATAGAATAAAAGAAGTTTATGAAGTCGGACTTCGTAAAAAATGAATAAACTAAATAACAAAATTTTATTTGTCATAATTTTGGTTCTGGTTCTGGCGCTTGCCGGTTTAATTTTGAGGCAGAAATTTTTGAGCAGTTCCTTTAGTTCCGAGAGATATTCAGCGGTTTATCTAACCTCCGGCGATTTATATTTTGGAAAATTAAGCCATTTTTCAAAATATACCCTTTCGGATGTTTGGTTGCTTCAGCGCAATCCTCAGGATGAAAAAAATCCCCTTAGCATTAATAGTTTTGAAAGGGTCTTCTGGGAGCCGGAAGGAAAAATCAAAATAAATCCGGATAATGTGCTCTGGGTTGCCAAATTAAAAAAAGACAGCCAAATTGTTCAATTTATTTTAGGCCAGAAAAATAGAGTTGGTCAGGAATCGTCTGTTCCGGCACCGGATATCGTCACTTCGCCAACTCCCGAAGCTTTCCTTCCAACCCCCTTAGATTAGCCATAAAGATGGCATCCGCCGATAATAGAGTAGGAGGAGGACTGTCTCCTCCACTATATAATTGGTTCGCTCGCTTGTCCCATTAGATAGCGAGCTTGCGAGCTCTATCTAACGGGGCTCGCTCGCTGCCAATTATTAAAAACCCGCGAGCTCTACCGCGGATTTTTTCATCATCCAATATCCAATATCCAATATCCAATATCTAATATCTAATATACAAGGTATGGCAACAGGTTTTTTCCGGTCATTTCTTCTGGCACGGGAATTTTTAGCAAATTAAGAACGGTTGGGGCAATATCAGTCAAAAAACCAATGGGTTCGTGCTGCTCGCGGGAAATCTCTTCGGCCATTTTTTCTCGAAAAAATTCAGCTCCTATTAGATAAAAAGGAACCGGATTACTGGTATGTTCGGTTAAGACCTCGCCGGTATAAGGATTGAGCATCTCCTCGCAGTTTCCATGGTCTGAAGTAACCATTAGAATTCCGTTCATCTCCAGGACAACGTTTTTTATATCACCGAGGCAGGTATCAACCGCTTCAAGCCCCTTGATGCAGGCTCCAATGTTTCCAGTATGGCCCAGCATATCAGGGTTGGCAATGTTTATTAAAATAAAATCATAATACCCGCTTCCTATTGCCTCCTGGGCTCGCTTGCTGACTTCCTGAACTGACATTTCTGGATATTTTTCAAATTGGGTTTCGGTAATTGAAGGAACTAAAGTTCTGTCTTCTCCCAAAAATGGTTTTTCCCGCAGCCCATTAAAAAAGAAGGTTACATGAGCGTATTTTTCGGTTTCGGCAATTCTCAATTGTCTTTTCTGGGTTTCGGCCAAAACCAGTCCCAGAGGATGTTTCATTTCAAGCGGTTCAAAAGCAACTTGAGCCGGCAATCCTTCAAGGTATCTGGTCATTGTGCAAAAATAAAGATTTTTTAGGGACTTTCTTTCAAATTGATAGAATTGGGGGTCAACAAAGGCCAGGGAAAGCTGGCGAGTTGAATCTTCCCGGTAGTTAAAAAATATAACCGCATCATCGTCTTTAATTAAGCTTTCTTTTTCTGAATTTTGCGAAAGCAAAACCTGGACAGGTTCAAGATGTTCATCAAAAACTCCTTTTTTATAGGAACTTTCAATATAGGAAATCGGGTCTTTTGTTTTTTCCCCAGCGCCTTCGGTCAGAAGTTTATATGCTTTTTCTGTTTTTTCCCAATTATTGTTTCGGTCCATTGAAAAAGTTCTGCCCATAATTGTAGAAATTTCTCCCACTCCTGTTTTTTCCAACCTTTCAATTATTGCTCTTAAAAATTTAGCCGCTTCATTTGGCGGAGCGTCTCTTCCGTCGGTGAAAACATGGACTTTTGCTTTTATCCCCTCTCTTTTACAAAGCTCCAGCAGAGCGTAAAAATGGTCAATATAAGCATGGACCCCGCCCGAGGAAAGAAGACCCATTAAATGAAGGGTTGAATTATTTTTTTTTGTATGTTCAATTGCTCCGAGCAGAGCCGGGTTTTTAAAAAAGGATTCATCCCTGATGGCAAAAATAATCCTGGGAAGGTATTGATAGACAATTTTCCCCATTCCCATTGTAAGATGACCGGCTTCAGAATTCCCCTGTTCCCCCCAGGTTAAACCAACCGAAATTCCACTTGCCTGAAGAGCGCAGCCCGGATAATGATTTTTTATTTCTTCAAAATTGAGCATTTGGGCTCTGGAAACAGCGTTTCCGTCATGAGAGGGGCCGATTCCAAAGCCGTCAAGCACAGTTAATACTACCATATACCTACGAATCGAATTACGAATTTCCCCGAATTACGAATGGTTCAACAAGTTCACCATCCTGAGTTGACTGAAGGATTCGTAATTAGTTTAGATTCGTAATTCGAGAGGGAAGTTATATTGGGTTTATCAGAAAAGCGAAGTTAAAATAAGGGAATGAGAATGAAAATTTGACTGCCAAAATATTGAATTTATTCGCGTTTATTCGCAGGCCGCCTCAAACTTCGAGGTTGGAGCGCTCTTTTTTTAGGCGGCCCTATTCGCAAAAATTCGCGAAAAACTTCAGGGGTTAAGAAAAACTCGCTATGAGTTCAGGTTTTATTATTGTATCACCTTGAATTACAAAATGCAAATCTAACAGCTAAATTCAGGCAATTCAAAAACTTCTTTGGATTTCCCAAATTTAGTTAATAGCCCCGTTAGATATAACCTATCTAACGGGGTGAAGTTTCTTACGTCGCTCGGCTTTTGCTCGCTCCTAAGATTGGGGTCAAAGCCAATCTACTTGGCCTTGACGGGCTATGTTCTATTTAGCATCTTTGACCTAAGAAATTATGGCGCAATCTACCAGGGTATGAAATTTCTAAATTGCTCAACTATGACATTATCATGTTGCTGCGACAAAATTGGCAGACTGGTTGACAAAAATTTTTGGTGGTGATACCTTATAAAAGATGGGAGTACCTTAAAAATATTTAAAGATGTAGTGAATATTGAAGGAGGGAAAAATGGGATGGTTGTGGCTGATATGGCGATTGGTAAGACGTTTTATTTTTAGGCGGAGTGACCAAAAAACCGGGGAGCCGGAGCTCCGCAAAGATGGGTCAAAAAAGTTTTCCCAAATATTTCGTGAAAAGAAAGTTTTTATTATAACAGCTGTTCTGGTTTCTCTTTTGGTTTTGGGCGGCACCAGTTTCTGGATTCACTCTTCAATTGAGAATGCCAGGCGTCCGGAAAAGCAAACCGAACAATTTTTTGTTGATGAGGTCTTGCCAAATACTAAGGATGTTGTTTATTTAGAAGAGGTTAAAGAAAAATTGCAGTCAGACCAAATTGAATCTGTTTATATTCAAGGCGAACCAAGAGATCCTTACACCTTTATGAACTATTACCTAAAATATAAGGGAGAGGAGGATTATCATCTCCTTCAGGCTCGAATTGATGAGGTGATAGTTTTAAAAGGCAAGTCCCAAAAACTCTATCTTGTTTTCTCTCAGGCTTTAGAGTTTTTTGGTGTTCACCAGGTCATAGTAAGTTCTGATATCAAAAAAGAGGTTTTGCCAAATATAAGAGGAGAAATAACAATTGAATCCTTTGAAGAGGCTCTAAGAGCCGGCAAGATAGAAATTGTTTATCTGAAAGGCAAAAAGGATGAACAGCCAAAACTAACTGAATATGTTATTAAGCTTTCAGACGAGGAAAAAGGTTATTATCTTCTTACTATTCCCGCTGATTATATGATGGAATTTGAATATACTCCGTCGGAGAAATTAATGGAACTTAGAGTTGCTTTTGAGAGCCGCGGCGTTCTTAAACGGCCTGTGCCGCCAAATCCCAAAGGTCTTGGTGTTACCACTGAACCCTGGTTCCAGATAGCCATAATTTTGCTTGTTGTTTCGGGACTGACCGGCGGGTTTTATTTTATTTGGCGAAGACAAATGGGCGGCGGCGGATTCCTCAAGGCAAAAGGTCGGAAAATTACAATCCCGGTTACTTTTTCCGATGTTGCCGGAATAGACGAAGCAAAAGAAGAAACCTGGGAAATGATAGAATATCTAAAAGATCCTAAGCCCTATCAGGAACTTTGCGCCAAACTGATAAAAGGAGTTCTGCTTTACGGCCCTCCCGGAACCGGCAAAACCCTGCTTGCCAGGGCAATAGCCGGCGAGGCGAATATACCCTACAAAATAATAAGCGGCTCGGAGTTTCACGAAATGTTTGTTGGAGTTGGAGCCAGCCGGGCTCGGAAGCTTTTTGAGGAAGCAACAAAATTAGCTCCTTATTTAATAATAATAGATGAGTTGGATTCAGCCGCTCCGAAAAGAAGCGCCGGATTGGAGGTTCATCCCGAAGCAACAAGTTTAGTTAATCAATTATTAAGCCTATTGGACACACTTGAAAAAGAAGACATACCGGTTTTTGTCATCGGTATTACCAATCGGCCCGATATGCTTGACCCGGCTCTTCTTAGACCCGGCAGATTTGACCGTCATATTGAAATTCCCCTTCCAACTGCCGAAGGCAGAGCAGCGATTTTAAGGGTACACATTGAAAGACCCAAGCCGAGACCCGTGGATCCTGACCTTGATTTTACTACCGTTGTTAAAGAAACCCAGGGATTTTCCGGAGCTCATTTAGCCGCTTTGGTTAATGAAGCCTCTCTTAGAGCAGTCAGAGAAAAACGAAAAATAATAATCTTGGAAGATTTCCAACAATCAATTGAAAGAGTTTTAATGGGACCGGAAAAGAAACTTAAATTAACCGACAAAGAAAAAGAAATAATTGCCTGGCACGAGTCGGGTCATGCTTTAATCGGAAAGTCTTTGCCGGAAACCGACCCGCTTCAGTTCATAACCATTTTACCTCGCGGTAAAGCTTTGGGTCACACCAGATTTTTGCCCGCAGAATCTCATATTACAAGCGAGGACAAATTATTTAACGAAATTAAGATATTTATGGGAGGCAGAGCAGCAGAGGAAATTCGGTTTGGAAAAAGAAGCAGCGGGGCAGCCGGAGATATAGAAATAGCAACCAGCCTTGCTCGTTCAGCGGTCTGTGTTCTCGGAATGTCAGAACTTGGGCCAATCAGAGTGGCTGATTCCGGCGGAGCTTTTTATTCACCTTTTCTTTGGAGCGAAAATTTCCGCCAGCAGGTTGACGAAGAAATAAAACGAATCCTTAATGATTGTTACAGGGGAGCGCTTGAGCTTTTGAGAGAAAATGAGAAAAAATTAAACACTTTAGCTCGAGCTTTGCTTGAGTCCCCCAAGAAAAGATTGGTTGAATCAGAAATTGATGAAATTATAAACAATGCCTAAATAGAGTAGGGGGAAGGTGATGCCCCCCGCTATATTAAAGTCCCTTGCCGAAAATTTTCGGACAAGGGCTTTTTATTACAAAAACCAGAGGGTATAATTAAAGGTATAATTATTGCTGTTTCCTTGCTTAAATATTAAATATGAAATATACTAAAAATAGTGTCTTATGGATAAAAAACTAATTGAAGAATTAAAATTAAAATTGTTGGAGGAAAAGAAGGATTTAGAAAAGATTCTAAAGGGTTTTGCCAAAAAAGACCCCCATGCGCCTGGCGGCTGGAGAGCTAATGTGCCGAAGTATGACGGAGGGCATATGGAAGAAGAGAGTGATGAAGTTGAGCATTATCAAAATCTCCTTTCTCAAGAAGCGAGTCTGGAAAACCGTCTTAAAGAAATTGAAGAAGCCCTGGATAAAATCCAAACCGGAAAATACGGAATTTGTGAAAATTGCGGAAAAGAAATTGAAATTGGAAGATTAAAAACTTACCCGGCGGCAAAAACCTGCCTTCGTTGCAAATAGCAAATCGCAAGTAGCAAATCGTTATTACGATAAGCGATTTGCGATAGGCGACTTGCCAAAAACGTGCCTTCTAAAGTATTTTCATCGGCCATCGTCGGGCTGGATGCTCAACCAGTAGAAGTGGAGGTTGATTTAATCGGCGGTCTTTATGCTTTTAGCATCGTTGGCTTGCCCGATAAAGCGGTAGGGGAAGCAAGGGAAAGGGTCTCGGCCGCTATTAAAAATAGCGGTTTTTTGCCGCCTCAAAAATCAAGGCAAAAACTTACAGTCAATCTTGCGCCAGCCGATTTAAAAAAGGAGGGGGCTGGTTATGATTTATCCATTGCCCTGGGATATCTTTTAGCTTCTGGTCAGACAATTTTTGAACCTAAAGCTAAAATTTTTGTCGGCGAACTTTCTTTGGACGGGAATTTACGGCCGGTCTGGGGAATAATATCCACGGCTTTAATGGCGAAGGAGCAAGGTTTTAAAACTTTCATTTTACCAAAAGAAAACGCTAAAGAAGCCTCTTTAATAAGGGGGATTGCGATTATCCCGGTAGAAAATCTGAAAGAAGCGGTGCTTTATCTTGAAGGAAAAAAAGCAATTAAACCCCAGGAAACCGACATTAATGAATTTTTAAGCGAGCTAAAATATGCTGTTGATATGGCATTTATCAAGGGTCAGGAATCAGCCAAAAGAGCCCTGGAAATCGCCGCAGCCGGCGGCCACAACATCCTGATGACCGGCCCGCCGGGCGGCGGAAAAACTCTTCTGGCTAAAGCCCTGCCCTCAATTTTGCCAAAAATGAATCTGAAAGAAGCTCTGGAAGTAACCAAAATTTACAGTGTTTCCGGTTTTTTAAAAAAAGACAGGCCTTTAATTTTGGAACGACCATTTCGTTCGCCCCACCACACCTCTTCCGAAGCCGCTATTATTGGCGGAGGCAATCCCCCGAAACCCGGGGAGATAAGCTTAGCCCACCGGGGAATTTTATTTTTAGACGAAGCCCCGGAATTTCACCGAGATGTTTTGGAAAGTTTAAGACAACCCCTGGAGGAAGGAGAAATTACTGTTGCCAGAACCAAGGGAGCTTATACTTTTCCGGCCGAGTTTATTTTAATAGCCGCTAAAAATCCCTGCCCTTGCGGATATTATGACGACCCCCAGCGCGAGTGCGCTTGCTCGCCTTCCCAAATTGCCAAATATCAGAAAAAACTTTCCGGTCCCCTGCTTGATAGGATTGACATCCATATTGAAGTTCCCAGAGTTGAAGCCGATATTTTATTGGGAGAAAAGGTTGCCGAGGAAAGCGAGAAAATTCGGGAAAGAATAAAAATTGCCCGAGAAATTCAGGAAAACAGATTTATGGCCGGAGGAGAAGAGATCTTTACCAATTCAGAAATGAATATCCCTAAAATCAAAAAATACTGCCAGATTGACAGTTTTTCTTTAGACCTTATCAGGAAATCCTTGAAAACTCGGGCCCTTTCAGCTCGAGCTTATCACCGAATTTTAAAGGTGGCTCGAACAATTGCCGACCTGGCTGACTCATCAGATATTAAATCTGATAATATCGCCGAAGCAATTCAGTACCGAACCAGAAAAGAAGAGTAGACGAAGGCAATAACTTCTTTGACACGCTCGCTCGCTTCCAGCGGCTCGCTCGCTAAGTCCTTGGCGAAATTCTCGCCTTCGGCGAGACCAAGCAATTTCGCCTGCGGATTGTCTCAGAAGCCATTGCCTTCATCTTGAAGGAAAAAAAAAGAGAAAGCGAAAACCTTACTCGACCGGAGTTTACCCCCTTCTTTCTGAAGAAAGGGGGAAGCGAGGCTTTTCTTAGCGGCAAGCCCGAGCCTCGAAAAAAGAAGTGGAAAAATAAAAGTGTGATAAAAATGGCTCGCTTTGGAAGTTGGAAGAAAGAAAAAATGGAATCCTGCCTGCTCGGCTTCCGATAGGTCTTTTTCGGGAACATTCCCAGGCCTTATAAAAGAAAAGAGAAATAGGAAATTGAAATTAAAAATGAAAAAGGAAAAACTAAAAACAACAACTGAAAAGTAAAAACTGAAGCAAAAAAATCGGAGGTTCAACTCCGATTTTTCTACGAAATCTTGCGAGGCTTAACCTCGTAAGAATTTTTCTGCCTTCAACAAGGCGACTTCCACCCTTTAGTTGAATAAAACTCCTGATTGAGAGTATGGGTTGCCCAATTCACAAGACCTATAAACGTTAGGAGGAAAAGCATTATTCCTATTCCTCCCCACCTCCCGTCTAAAAAACCAGCAATACCGCACATCACCCAAGCTACTATCACCGCGTGTGCTGAAATTAAGATTTTTATTCCTCTTGTCATTTCATTTCTCCTTTCTCTGTAAATTTCCTTGAGGCGCAATACGCCTCATTGTTTATGTTATACACCCAAATCAATAATTTGTCAAGAGGATATGGGTCAATTGTTTGGTTTCTTGCTCTAAAAACTTTTTAACCTCGTTCCATGAAACCCGTTGCAGCATACAGGGCGTTTCTTCTCCCTCGGCATCAACAAAATAGCTCAAACTCTTAAGGATGTGGATTTTGTTTTGCTGAAGTTTTTTAAACTTTTGGTCATATAAAATTAAACAATCCATTAAAGTAATTGTTTTCTTTTTAAGAAGGAAATATAAATCAATAAAATCTCTTCTTGTCCCCCTGTCGGAAACAGCGGCAATTTTCATGGCAGCAATATCTCGAAAGTCGGCAATGTTAATTCCCAAAAATTTTTTGGTCTTAAAAAGTAGAGGGTAATCATAAAAAAAGATGGTGAACTTCGTCTCGCCAATGTAACCCATTACTGTTCCCCAGGCTATTTTTTCTAACTTAAAATTAGATAATTGAGCTGACAATTTCTTGGCTAAATTATTGGGGTCAAATCTCCCTCTTGTAAAAAAATCGAGGTCTTTTGATTCCCGATGTCCTAATTGTAAAGCTAACGCTGTACCGCCGGCTAAATAGGCTTTTTTAAAAAGAGGGTCCTTGCTTAATATGGCCAGTGACTCTTTCGCATTTTTAGATAAGATTTCTTCAAACATAAAATTTTATTATGAGGCCAACCAAAGAAAACTGCCCAAAAATTAGCGCTTTTGGGAGACAGAGCTCTCTCTTCAAAAAGGATTTTTTTGATGGTCTCCCTTTTTACATTCTTCAAAAGCCAACTTAAAGCTTTTGGGTCTCCGTATTCCAAAAGACGTTCAGCAACATATCCCTCATCTTTTTGAAAATCGATGCTCCGAAAATCCACATCCCAAAAATATTTTTTTAAAAATTCAGGTATTTGTTTCATTATGAAGTTATATTGGGTTTATCAGAAAAGCGAAGTTAAAATAAGGGAATGGGAATGAAAATTTGACTGCCAAAATATTGAATTTATTCGCGTTTATTCGCAGGCCGCCTCAAACTTCGAGGTTGGAGCGCTCTTTTTTTAGGCGGCCCTATTCGCAAAAATTCGCGAAAAACTTCAAAAGTTAAGA
>Ga0210017_1001066_pt1 | contig 23892 bp, 27 predicted proteins | sample CryGeyCG2014_020_FD_183966 | JGI IMG/M metagenome (GOLD analysis project Ga0210017, IMG submission 183966) | Groundwater microbial communities from aquifer - Crystal Geyser CG08_land_8/20/14_0.20 (SPAdes) (version 2) | ecosystem: Environmental > Aquatic > Deep subsurface > Groundwater | place... | reverse complement strand
CGCGGATGGTCAGGGAGATGTTCGAACTTGCCAAAGAAAAGGCCCCCAGCATAGTATTCATCGACGAGCTTGACGCGATTGGTGCGAGGCGCATGGATACGTCGACCAGCGGTGACCGCGAAGTTCACAGAACGCTAGTGCAATTGCTGGCAGAGATAGACGGCTTTGACCCCCGCGGCGATGTCAAGATTCTCGGCGCAACCAACCGACCCGACATCTTGGATCCGGCACTTTTGAGGCCCGGACGCTTCGACAGGTTGATCCAGTTCCCGATGCCGGATGAGGGCGCGAGGTTGACTATATTCAAAATCCACACCAAAGGCATGAACCTGGCAAAAAATGTAGATCTGGCGGTGCTTGCTAAAAACACGAGCGGGAGCACGGGCGCCGACATCAAATCCATGTGCACCGAAGCGGGGATGTTTGCAATCCGCGACGCGAGGGAGCAGGTGACGCAATCGGACTTCGAGAATGCAATCGCGAAGGTGTCGGCCGTAGTAAAAGCAGCGCCCAAGCCAGAAGTGATGTTCGGATAACTTTTAATCCAAAAGAGACCAAGTTTCAATTGCCCGATGATGTCAAGACATCTCTGAGCTTCGGCAATGACCTGATGATGGGCGAACTGAGGGCCCCAGAATCCAAATTTTACTTTCCAACTTTAGGCAACTTCGCCAGAGCTTCCTTTACGAGCGAGTCTGGATATTCGTAGTCCACGAGTTTTTTGTTAAGGTATGCATCGTAGGCGCTTAGGTCCAGCAACCCGTGTCCGCTCGCGGCCAAGAATATCGTCTTCTCCTCGCCCGTCTTCTTGCACCTCAGGGCCTCGTCTATCGCACCCTTGGCGGCGTGCGCGGTCTCCGGGGCTATGATGATACCCTCCGTGCGGGCGAAGGTAACGGCCGCCTCGAACACCTCGTTCTGGTTGAAGGCTGCAGCCTCCATGAATCCATCCTTCGTAAGCTTGCAAAGTAGCGGAGAGTCGCCGTGATACCTCAACCCTCCGGCGTGAATCGGCGGAGGGATGAAACTGTGTCCGAGCGTATACATCTTCAACAGCGGCGTCATCTGGGCCGTGTCTCCGAAGTCGTAGGCGTATGGTCCTTTTGTAAGAGTTGGGCATGCCTTCGGTTCGCAAGAAACTACCCTGAGATCTGGCTTTTTTCCGTTTATCTTGTCCGCGACGAATGGGAAAGAAGCACCGGAGAAATTGCTGCCGCCGCCGACGCAGCCGAACATCGAGTCGGGATAGTCGTCGATGAGTTCGAACTGTTTCTTACACTCCAATCCAACTACAGTCTGGTGGAGCATAACGTGGTTGAGCACGCTCCCCAAGGAATACTTCGTGTTCTTATGCGTCACGGCGTCCTCTATCGCCTCCGAGATCGCTATGCCCAAGCTGCCTGGGCACTCTGGGTCAGACTCCAAAACTTTTCTGCCGTATTGCGTTCTGTTGCTCGGGCTTGGTATACACTCTGCGCCCCATGTCTCCATCATTATGCGCCGGTACGGCTTCTGCTCGTAGCTCACTTTTACCATGTAGACTGTGCACTCCATCCCGAACAAGCAGGTGGCGAATGCGAGCGCACTTCCCCACTGGCCGGCACCGGTTTCCGTGGCGAGGCGGGTCACTCCCTCTTTCAGGTTGAAGTAGGCCTGAGCGACGGCGGTGTTCGGCTTGTGGCTTCCGGGCGGGCTGTTGCCCTCCCATTTGAAATAAATTTTAGCGGGAGTTTTCAAGAATTTTTCAAGTCTGGTGGCGCGATACAACGGCGTTGGGCGCCAGATGCGGTAGATGTCACGCACCTCTTCTGGTATCGGGATCCAGCGGTCCCTGCTGACCTCCTGCTTGATCAGCTCCATCGGAAAAATTGCACTCAGCGCCTCTGGTCCAATAGGCTCTCCCGTGGCCGGATTCAACGGCGGGTCGAGGGGCGTGGGCAGATCAGCTTGAATGTTGTACCACTGCTTCGGGATATCTTCCTCGCCCAGCTCAATTTTCACCCGTTCCATGCAATCCCGACAAACCCACTTGAAAGGGCTCTATTTTAAGGCTTGCGTGCAAGTTGGGTTAGAAAAATTGTGAGCCTCATGTTGGAAACAATCGCTCAGCTCGGCATCGGATTCGTTGTAGCGTTGTCTGGGGCCCTGATGCCCGGGCCAATGCTCGCTTTCGTTATGGCTAAAAGTATTTCTTTCGGTGAAAGGGCCGGATTTTTTGCCGCGGTTGGGCATGTCTTGGTAGAAATCGGGATACTCGCGCTGATAGCCGCTGGTCTGGGGTTCGTCTTAACGAGTGCGAGGTTTCAAGTATTCGTCGGGGTGCTCGGGGGATGTCTACTCGTTGTGCTCGGTTTGCTCACTTTCATCAAGTTGAGAGCCACGACACCAAGGCTGAGCAGCGCTGGATTGAGGCATCATCCGATTGTCGGGGGTGTTCTTTTCAGCACCGTGCTCAACCCGAGCGTTTTCATCTGGTGGGCGACTGTTGGCTTCGCGATGCTGATGGAAGCTGTCTTGGTAGCATCTTTGATTGGCGCTGTGCTCTGGCTAGTCGGGCATTTCCTCGCGGACATCCTCTGCTTCTCCGCTGTCTCGTATATGGTCGCAAGGGGAGAATGGTCGCAGAAGGGCAAGGTACAGAAGTATCTGCTTGTGACGTTTGGGTGCGTCCTGCTCGTATTTGGGGTTTACTTCTTGATCAAATATGGGGTGCGGATTTGACATCGCCCGAAAGAGCGCCCTATTTGAGGCACGTCAAAAAAATTTTAGTCCCATGCAAGGACTTCAAAAACTCGTGAGTGTGCGTGCTGCGCCCAAACTTTTCTGTCCCGACTAGATCGGTAGGGTTGTCTATGTCGGTGGCTACGGTGATGGAGCGGTAGATACGCGGTGTGACACCAGCGCGACGAGCCTCAGAGAGGTGTGCTGGAAAACTCTCCCCGCCGAAACGCAGGGGCATGACATCGGGTGGCCTGAGAAAAAGCGCGTTTGTTCCATTGTCCTTAGAAGGGGCTATCACGACGACCCGCTGCGAGGAAGCCATAACCACGATGTTTTCAATATCATTGGCGGTCAGAAAAGGTATATCAGACGGTATTATCAGCACCGATGTGGCCCCGTTTGCAAGTGCGCTCTGGATGGCCAACCTCAGCGCCTCGTTGAGCTCTACGCCGGGGTCAGCAACCCCCTCCGCTCCGTTTTTTCTGGCGAACTTTACAATATCATCGTCTGGGGAAATGACGATCGTGCCCGTTATCGATCGCGCGCCGCTCACCGCTTTTAGCACATCTTTTAACATCGTGAGGACTAATTCGCGCCTCTGCTTTGGTGTCAGCGCAGCGCTCAGGCTAGACTTCGCCTCGCTTAAGCGTTTAACCGGAACAACCACAAATGTCGGCATATTCTCAAAACACATTTATGGAGTCGTGCATCTTTATGATGGTATCTAAATGAATTTGAACGCACGCATCGGGCGTGAGGTCAGCTACTCCCGCAACGTCTTCTTGCCGATTACCAATCTATGCCGCAACCGCTGCTCCTATTGTGGTTTCAGGCGAGATCCTAACGACGGCGCCTGGTTCATGTCACCTGAGGAAGTCCTTGAACTCGCCGCGCGAGCGAAGGCTACTGGCTGCTCGGAGGCTCTGCTCACACTTGGCGAGCGACCCGAGGTTCACGCCGAGGCCAGAGAAAAGCTCGAGAGATTGGGATACGAAAATACTGTCGACTACTTAGTAGAACTCTGCCGACAAATTTTAGAGCTCGGGTTATTGCCCCACACAAACGCCGGCACGCTGAACGAACGTGGGCTCCTTCGTTTGCGCCGATACAACGCCAGCATGGGGCTGATGCTAGAGTGCGCCACGGAGCTTCCCGCACATCAAAACAGCCCCGGCAAAGACCCAAGGTTGCGTCTCAAAGTCATCGAAACGGCGGGTAAACTTCGAATCCCTTTCACGACGGGCCTGCTGGTAGGCGTAGGCGAAAGCTTTGAGGATCGCGTGCGCTCGCTGCTTGAGCTCCGGAACCTTCATGAGCATTATGGCCACATTCAGGAAATCATCGTCCAACCATTCGACCCAAAGCCCAACACGCATATGGCGAACTGCCCAGACCCGAGCGAAACCGAGCTGCTCTCAACGGTTGCGATGGCGCGATCGTTGATGCCAGAGATGAACATCCAAGTACCGCCAAACCTCGTGTCTAACATCAAGTGCTTCCTGTCGGCTGGTGCCAACGATCTCGGAGGCGTATCGCCGGTGACGCCGGATTTCATCAATCCCGAAAGACCGTGGCCGACCATCAAAGAAGTTGAGGCGACTATCAAAAATGCTGGGTTTCTACCACGAGAACGCTTACCGATTTACCCCCGTTATGTTTTGGACAAAAGTTTCATGTCCAAGGAAGTTTATGAACGCGTGAGCAAATTAGCGGGCGCCGATGGTTACAGGAGGCTGGATTGATGCTTGACAAATTGTTCGATTCGCTTGATCCAGAATTTGGCGAAATCGTTGAAAAGGCGCTGGAGGGGACGGAAATAACAGTCGAAGAGGGCGAGCGCTTGTTACGTGCGGAGGGAAGAGAACTTCACGCGCTCGCGCTGGCGGCCGATGAAATCAGGCACCGAAGAGTTGGCGGTATCGTGACTTATGTTATAAACCGCAATATCAATTTCACAAACATTTGCGTGGGCGACTGCAAGTTCTGCGCGTTCAAACGCAACCGAGGCGATCGAGACGCATACGCGCTGACCTTGGAACAAATCTCGTACAAAACGAGAGAGGCGCTAGATTTTGGTGTAACTGAAATTTGTATGCAGGGCGGCCTCAACCCCGAGCTCAAGCTCAAAAACTACGTTGCGATGTTAAAAGCGATCAGAAACGTCTCGACGGACATCCACATACACGCGTTCTCGCCGGCTGAATTAAACTTCATCGCACGCCACGATGAGCTGCCCTTGAAAGAAGTGATTGAAACTTTGCTAGATGCTGGTTTGAACTCCGTGCCTGGAACGGCCGCAGAAATCCTCGCCGATAGGGTGCGGGATATCATTTGCCCAGGAAAGCTCAGCTCAAGCGAGTGGCAAACGACAATCAAGCTCTGCCATCGTTTAGGTTTGCCGACCACAGCGACCATGATGTACGGTCATGTTGAAACGCCGCGCGAGCGAGCTGAACACATTGCACTTGTGCGAGAAATCCAAAGCGAGACGCACGGTTTCACAGAATTTGTGTTGCTCCCATTCATGCACGAGAACACACCGCTTCAAAAAGGAGGCATCGTGCGGGACGGCCCAAGCGGTGCGGATAACATCCGTGTGCACGCGGTCGCTAGGTTGATGCTGGCTGGATGCATCGACAACATTCAAACTTCTTGGGTAAAACTCGGGCCAAAAGTCGCGCAGATGATGTTGAATGCTGGGGCAAATGACCTCGGTGGAACGTTGCTTGAAGAAAATATTTCACGTGCGGCCGGCGCCCAGATCCAAATGATGGCCCCTCAAGAGCTAGAGCGGCTGATAAGGGAAATCGGAAAAACCCCAAGACAACGGACGACGACATACGGCGTTCCTCAAATTGGTGGCAACTTGATATCTGCGAGAGGTAGCTGCAAAATCGTCCGCGCCAGTTTGACCCGCGCCGCGTGATCCAGCATCAGTAGATCCGCAAACATTACCCTCATGTCGAGCTCCACGATCGATTGGGCGAATTGATTGTCATTTTGGTCTATCAATATGCTCCCGGCCACGTCTCGATACATCTGAGCCACGCCGCGTGGAGTTACTTCTTGCCCTACACCCTGCATCAGGACCCCTGCTGGACCGCTCACTGGTTCCCCTCCGATTATTGGGCTGACCGCGAGCACCTTATCGCGATTCTCCGAGAGGTATTTTCTGATCTCCTTCACCGCGAGTATGGGCCCGATGCTTGTCACAGGGTTGCTAGGGCCGATCAGTATCAACTTAGCCGCTTGGAGCGCTTCGATTACTCCCGACGCTGACTTCGCGGCCTCCGCACCTTCGAAACTCACCCCAAGAACTTTGTCCGAAGCTCCCCTGACGATCAAGAACTCGTGAAAAGTTAGCTGGCCAGCTTCGGTGTGGATGAGTGTCCGCACCTTGTCATCTGATATGGGCATCACATTCGCGCGCACTCCCAATCTGCCGCACATCTCTTTTGTGACTTCCGACAACCTCCGCCCCTGCTTCAGCATGAGGGTGCGATAGAGCTTTGTCGCCCGATCGCGATCGCCTATGCGCAGAAGTTCCGTTTGTCCAAGCCGCTTGAGCATCTCGTGGCAGAAAAATGTATCACCACGGATACCATACCACTTATCTTCATCCACGATGCCCGCCAGAGTGTACATCACTGTATCGATGTCCGGAGAAACATATAGGTCGGAAACGACGAGGTCTTCTCCGGTGTTCGCTATCACTGAAAAATCTTCCGGCTTCAGCAGCCGTGAGAACCCCTGTATTAACTTTGGTGTTCCAGTTCCACCCGAGAGTATGGCGAGCATAGCCTCACCCGAAAAGATCTTTTTCACGCGGCATTATCAGCTCCCTCGCGCTTCCTTCGCCTTTCTCGTAGGTTGCCCCTTTTATCACCGCGACGGGGGTGCCTTCGCCAGCTTCACCTATTACAGCCACTCCTGCGGCTGCGAGCGCGTCAGCAATCGCTGCGACCTTGCTCTTGAGTCTCTTGCCGTACAAATCACGCCTGCCCCGTAAACGTGCCAAAGGTTTTATGCCAGCTATGCCGATCGCCACACCAACAGCACCCATCCTGAATGCTCTGCCGTGGGTGTCGGAGATTATCACCGCGACGTCGGCACCGCTCACCTTTTTTATCTTTTTCCTGATGCGTTGAGCGCTCGCATCTGGATCACGCGGCAGCAGGGTGACCTTTCCACGCTCGACATTTGAATGATCCACACCAGCGCTCGCGCAGACGAATCCGTGATGAGTTCTAGCTATCAACACGTGCCGCAGCCGCACGATATCTTTCGCCTCTCGCAGCACCACCTCCACTTCTCTGGGGTCTTTGTCCAACTGCTTCGCGATTCTCTGAGCTAGCTTGCTGGGTTTCACCCTTCGGAGTTCGACTACGTTCCCCTCTGCTTTAGAAATTATACTCTGCGTCACGACGACGACATCGCCGCCCTCGAGTTTCATGCTTTGCTTCTTTGCCACGCGAGCGATGAGCCCACCGATGTCTGCTCCGCGCTTTACAAGCGGAAAACCTTCAAGAGCTATTACTTGCACTCGCACACCATCGGATATTTATCACGCTCAGCTTAAAACCAACGGGGGGTAAAATGAAATTTGGCGTAGAGTTTGTGCCTTACAAGCCGATTGATGTCCTATCCAAGCTCGCGAAGGAAGTAGAAAAAGCAGGATTCGAGCACATCTGGATATGCGATCACTATCACAATCGCTACGTCCACTCCGTGCTCGCGAGGCTTGCGACCGAGACTAGGCGCGTGAAGCTCGGCCCGGGCGTGACGAATCCTTATCTCACCCACCCGGCGATCACCGCTGCGGCGATAGCAACATTGGATGAGCTCTGTAACGGCAGGGCTGTGCTCGGGATTTCCGCAGGCGACCCCATTTACCTTGCAACGCTCGGAGTTCAGTCCAATCGCCCAGTTGAATCAGTTGGGGAAGCGGTTCACATGATCAAAGAACTCTTGGCTGGGAAGCGTGTTAATTTCTCCGGAAAAGTTTTTTCATGTAAAGGCGCCAAGCTGCGGCACCCCCCAGCTAGGAAAATACCGATATACATCGGCGGCAGGCGCCGGCACATGTTAGAACTCGCTGGTTCGGTAGCCGACGGGGTGCTGATAAATGCATCCCATCCAGAGGACTTGAAGGAGTGCATCGCCTACGTTCGCGAAGGCGCCGTGAAGTCCAACAGGAAATTGAAGGACTTGGATGTCGCGGCATATATGGCCGCATCGATAGGGGAAGACTCAGAAAAAACGCGGCCGATGGTGAAGACTGTTGTGGCGTTCATCACCTCCTCAGCTCCTAAGCAGTCTCTGGAACGTCACGGTATCCCGCTAGAAGATGCAAAAAAAGTGCGAATGTATCTGGGGGCGGGGGAGATCCAGAAAGCAGCCGCGTTTGTGACTCCCGGCATGATCGAAGCTTTTTCTGTGTGCGGGCCTATCGCCGAGCTGAAGGCGCGTGTTGACGACCTGCGCAAGCTAGGCATAACTCAGGTTGTGATTGGTTCACCAATTGGACCAGAGCCGGCAAAAGTCGTTGAATCGATCAAAAAATTGCTGTGAATCAAGTACTGGGCTTGAACGTGCCGGACAGGGATTCAACCGCTACCGGCAGGGGCTGACCAGACGCTCGCCGCCGCTCGATCTCCCCTAACGCGTTCTGCATTTTCTTCAGCGATAGACGTTTCACCACCTCGATGCCCGGTTTGACATCTTTGAGGGGCTGCACATCAAGCGCCCTAGCTGACTTGATAAATTCGAATGCTTCCTCGCCGACGGGGGTGCGGGTAAGAACTGTCGAATAACCGAGCTGGGATCCGACCGCTCCGACCGAGATGTCTGCGAGGTCCGAGGCGAAGTCAAAGCACAACTTGCACGGCATGTCCACGAATTGCCTAAGCGCCCCGACATCTAGCTCACGCTTTGGCTTTCCTTTACAGTAAATCGCAAACTTCCCGTGCTTGATGTCAAACTTAGCAACATCCGCCAATTTTATTCCGAGTTGCCCCTCCACGACTTTTTTGAAAAACGCCTCGTATGGGAGCGCCTCCACGCAGAATATTCCTATGCAGATTTTTACAACGTCTGCCAAACGGTAAACTGCCAGCGTGGACGACTTCATCCGGCGTATTGCCCTTATCTGGCAAGGCATGCCCACAAACGCAACGCGCTTGCGCTGATACAGATCAACGGCGTCCCGCAGTCCGGTTGAAATCACTCCGCGGGAATATTTCGTCCCGGCACATTTGAGTAAATCCTCGCGCGTCGTCGCTACAAATGGTTTTGGAAACCACGGCGAGTCACCAGTGCCAGTGACAACGGCTCCGTCGATGAAATCTTTTTCTAGCAGCGCCGCGAGCAACGCGGTCACAGCCCCGCCATCTTGGCAACGAACGGCGATATCGGGGTCTTTAGCCTTAACTGAATACGCTCGCTCGTAGATACCAATCGCTTCCTCTGCGGCGGCATTTCTCCCGAAGACATGATTCTCTATCCCTTTGAAATCTGCCGTCTGGGGGCACTGATTAAAACATACCCCGCAAGCCTCGCACCGCCCTATCAATTTCGGTTTTCCATCGACAATATCCAAGACTGAGAACGGGCATGAGGCGACGCACGTTCCGCAACCGAGGCAAAAGCCAGGGTTGATTATCATCTTCATGAGGTGCCCAAATACTTCAACCAACTTGCTTCCTCCCAAAACCGAATTTGGTGGTGTCGTAAAAAGGCATCTCCACCACTTCGGTCGCTTTCTGTTTGCCGTGTATTTCAATCGCCACCTCGTTTGCATCCTTTATGCTTGGCGGCGCGTAGCCCATCGCTATCCCGACGTTGAGCAGCGGCGAGAGAGTTCCGGATGTCACGTAGCCGGCCTCCTTGCCATCCGCAAACACCTTGTACCCTTCCCTGGGCACACCCTTCTCGATCATGCGCAGGCCGATGCGTGCCCTCGTCAATTCTTTCTCCTTCTGCCTGAGCAGCGCCTCTCGCCCGATGAAATTGCCTTTGTCCAACTTGACGGCAAAACCTATTCGCGCCTCGAGCGGCGTGATGTACTCGGCCAGCTCATGCCCATACAGTACATAGCCAGCCTCCAGACGCAGAGAATCCCTCGCACCAAGGCCGCACGGCTTGATCCCAAATTCCTGACCGGCGCTGAGCAGCTCGTTCCATAACTTTTCCGCTCGCGAGGGTTCCGACTGCTGCTCGTCCATCAAGTAAAGCTCGAAACCATCCTCGCCAGTATATCCACTCCTGCTGACAAGCACCTTCATCCCAGCCACCTCAACGAACTCGGCTTTGAACCGCCCGAGAGTTTTCAGATCGAAACTCGTGAGCTTCTGAAGCGCTGCCTGTGCCTTTGGTCCCTGAAGCGCAAGCATGACCGTGCTCATCGTGAGATCGTTGAGTTCCACATCACCCTTCGCTTGGTTTTTGAACCACCCGTGAATTTTATCCATGTTGACGGCGTTCGCCACCACCATGTAATCCTTTTCCCCCAAGCGGTAGACGAAGACGTCGTCCAACGTCCCACCATTTTCGTTCAGGATGGTTGAGTAGTGGGCTTCTCCTATTGCCAATTCTGAAACATCGTTCGTTGCGACCCGCTGCAGAAAATCCAACGCACCAGATCCGCAGACAGAGATTTCACCCATGTGGCTGATGTCAAAAAGACCGACGGCATTCCTCACCGCCATGTGCTCTTCGGCTATGCTGCTGTACTGCAGGGGCATTTCCCAGCCTGCGAACGGCACCATCTGGGCCTTGAGTGCGCGGTGTACCTTTGCGAGATGGAGCTGTTTCATATTCATCACAATTGTGGTAGCTTGGATGAACTTTAAACTTTGCGAGTTCGGCTCGATAGTTATAGTTATTAAAGGTGCGCGACGAACAATCTATTGGTGATATTTTGCCGGGTCGAAGGTGGAAGCTCACAAAAGAAGAGTCGAAGAAGAACGGGTGCATCTGCGCATCCTGATTGATTTTTAATTTTCAGGCGAGAAGATGGCCAATTCGCATGGGCTCTATTCTGCAGTCTGGAATGTGACGAGCAAGTGTAATTTTACATGCAAACACTGCTACGTTCCCTCGCCAGCGCATCGAGACTTGAGTTTTGAAGAGGCAAAGGATCTCCTGAACCAGCTCGCTGAGCTCGGGGCTGAGGAACTGCACCTCAGCGGTGGAGAGCCGCTCATGCGCGACGACATTTTCGACATAATACGCGAAGCGACCGAACTCGGATTTCACGTAGACACGATCACGAACGGATGGTACGTCAACAAAGAAAACGCGCGCAAATTCAAGGAGAGCGGCGCAGGCCATGTCTCGGTAAGCACAGACGGGATAGGAAAAACGCACGACGATTTCAGGAACAAGCCGAAGTCGTTCGAGAGGTGCGTGGAAGCTGTAAAGATATTGGGAAGCGAAGGAGTCGAAGCCTACGTCTCACCCACCATTTCCAAGCTCAACCTTGAGGAACTGCCAGATCTGTTCTCTCTCGCCGAATCCCTCGATGCAAATTTTTCGACGAAGGTGCTCGTGCCGATAGGGGAAGCTAAGATTTTGGACAAGTACTGCCTCAGTCCGGAGGAACAGAAAAAATTCTACGAGTTCATCTTCGGGAAAAAAACCGAGCTGAAAAATAAAATGGATATCACGACGACCTGCAGCCCTTACTCAATACTATTCACGAAGAAGCGAATGCCCAAAGACGATGGCCGAATCCACGGAGGCTGCACGGGCGGGATAGACCTGCTTTGCATCGCCGCCGATGGTCGGATAATGCCGTGCTCAAGGCTGCAGATGCCCCTCGGAAACGTGCGGGACGACAAACTCATTGACGTTTGGTACTCGTCGGAGATATTGGCCACACTAAGAGACAGAAATAACCTCAAAGGGAAATGCGGGCGCTGCGCGTACAGGAACTGGTGCGGCGGTTGCAGGGCAATGGCGTTGGCGAAGCTGGGGGACCACCTCGCTGAAGACCCGACCTGCTGGTACGGCGCTTGATTATTACGTAATAATTATAGCTGCCACATCGAACAATTTAGTAGGTAACCTTGATGGGCGAGGCTGAACTCGGTGGGATCGAAGTTGGCGATGGCCATCCCGTTGCTATCATCGGTACGCTGAACCTCAGCCCAGAGTCGTTCTATGCAGGATCTGTCGTTCGCGGCCCAGCCCAAGCAGTGAAGCAGGCCAAGCGTATGCTCAGGCAAGGTGCCAGTATCATCGATGTCGGTGCGATGTCCACCGCGCCAAACGTCGAGCCGATTTCGGTGGGTCTGGAGGGGAAAAGGCTCCTGCCCGTAATCAAAGCCCTCGTGAAAGAGACAAACGCACCAATCTCGGTTGACACCCAGCGCGCGGCCATCGCTGAAGCGGCGCTCGAAGCTGGAGCAAAGATAATCAACGATGTGAGCGGGCTGAAATTCGATCCGAAGATGGCGAACGTCGTGGCCGATTTAAAATGTTCGGTGATACTCATGGCCGCGCGGAAGAAGCCAGGGGATGCTCGCAAAATAGGCGAAGTTTGTTCCGTCCTGCAGGACAGCTTACAAATCTGCAAGCGCCACTCAATAGATATGCGTAAAGTAGTCATCGACCCGGGAATAGGCTTCGGGAAAGGCGCTGGGTGGGACGTTCATATACTTGCGAATCTCCGAAAGCTCAAGGGTTTGGGCAGGCCCATCTGCGTCGCGGTTTCGAGGAAGGCGTTCATAGGGAAAATCTTGGGCCTCAAAGACCCTGCAGACCGCCTCATCGGGTCGCTCGCGGCAACGGCGATAGCTGTCAGAAATGGCGCTGATGTCGTGAGAACCCATGATGTTCAGGAGACGGCGCAGGTCGTACGTGTAGCGGAGGTTATGCGACATGCAGGAAAGGGTTAAACGCAATACGCCAAGATGTCGTTGGGGTGGATAGGTGAGAGTTTTAGGTCTAAACATGCCGCTCATAACTCCGGGGGCAGATCTCCCGGCGATGATTTTGCGGGCCTCTGAGCAGGTCGGAGGCATCCGCGACAAAGACGTCATCGTAATTTCATCCAGCGCGCTCGCAACAGCTCAGGGGCGGATAAAAAAACTCGCTGGCGTCAAACCGTCGCCGCGCGCAAAGCGGCTCGCGAAGCAAAGCGGCCTAGAGCCAGAGTTCGTCGAGATAGTGCTGCGCGAGGCCGATCAAGTGTTGGGCGTCGCGAAGGGGGCGATACCGACGCTCAAGGACGGCATGCTGTGCGCGAACGCTGGCGTCGACAACACGAACGCGCCGTTGGGTAGCGTCACTCTCATGCCGGAGAAACCAAACGAATCGGCTGAAGGGATACTCCGTGCTATTAAGAAAAAGACCGGCGGCCGTCTCGGAGTGATAATAGCCGACAGCCACGTCCAGCCCCTGCGCTTGGGCACGGTAGGCCAGGCGATAGGCGTCGCAGGGATTGAGCCCGTGATCGATTGCCGAGGAAAACGCGATCTGTTCGGGAGGAAATTGAAAATCACTTTCAGGGGTGTCGCTGACCAGCTGGCTTCCGCGGCGCAGGCGGAGATGGGCGAGACTGACGAAAGGGTGCCGGCCGTGGTCATCCGCTGGGCGAAGGTCGAGTTTACTGAACAGCCGACGACATCCGTGAAGATTCAGCCGAGGAAGTGCTTGTTCTCTGGAGTGCTGAAGTTGGGAAAGAAGTGATTGGCGTTATTTAAATTCTTAATACAAAAATTCGCTAAAGGCGCTGATAATCATCATCAGTGACTAACAAACGCCCCTATTGAAGTGCCCAGTTGTATATCCCTTTTTTATTTTACTGTCGTCGAATGGTTCAAAATTCAGAATCTTGCGGTAAATGCGGATAAACTTATCAATCTCTTTTTCCAGGTCTATGTAAAAATATTTTATGCCTGCTTTGACATGATCGCGGGCTTTATTAAATAATCCCAACTGTTTTGAATTGAGTATCTCGGTTATGCCATTATTACGTCTAACTCTGAAATGTCTTCCCCCACTATCGACCAACTCCGGAGCCTTTAATTTCTGCTTGCTATTCATCAAAATTATATCCCCGTGCACAAAAACAATGAAGCGTTTGCTTTTTAACGCGGCTATTTCATTAAAATTCAGTTCTGGTGAGATGATGGGGGCACCAGGATAACAATTTAAGTCGATGTCGTTAAAGCAGTTAAACGAATAATCTAAATGAATATCGTAACCATCTAAAAATTTTAACAAGCCTCTGTTTCCAACTAAAACGCCGTCGGGATCTATATCTTTTACTTTATCTGAAACTTCGACGAGCTGTTTGTCTGAGAGTATTCTGGGGGTAAATATAAAAAATTTGGAGTAGTTCAATAAATTTTTGACTTTTTCGCAATCATCGTTCGAAATATTGTAATAGATTACATCGGCTTTTGCTTTGTCGGCAGCTTGAGCCGACTTTTTATTGTATACCTTTGCAAATATCTTGACATCGGATTTATTTTCGATAGGGCCAAAATCTGGGAGGATTATTTTTGATTTTCTAATTTCCGCTTTAATCGGTTTTATTTCATCGCCCAGTTCAAATTTCGCATCAACAGAAGATGTTTTGTAAACAGCGTCTCCATCTCGCGCCCCTTTTGGATCAATCTCGACAATATCTCCGCTAAATGCTTCTTTTACATTCACGCCGTCTCTGACAATTTTATTCACAGTATAGCCAGTTACCGCTCGCCCAACCCAAATACCTACCCCATCACCAAGCTTGAGATTGGTTCTAAGTTTTATTTTTCCTTCCCTGAACGTTCCGAGAAATATTCCCCTGTTCATCGGTTTTTTGGAATCTATAATATTATCGTTGAAACCAAATCCCGTGGTGAATTCTCTGTTGAACACCAATTTGAGTTCATCGATGTCTTTCTCATCGACAGAAAATGTTCCAGCATAATACGCATCAATATATTTTCTGTATATACGTGCGACAGTGGCGACATACAGCGGGCTTCTCATCCGCCCCTCTACCTTGAAAGATGCAACACCCGCTTCGATCAACTCTGGAATCTTTGGAAGCAGACTGAGGTCCATAGTGCTCAATGAATATTTGTTGTTATACATCAGTCTGCAGGGTTGCGCACACATTCCTCTGTTTCCACTTCTCCCGCCAACAAGCGACGAGAATAAACATAACCCGCTATAACTAAAGCATAGCGCACCGTGAACAAAAATTTCTGTGTTATATTTTTTGGAGATGGAGGAAATTTCTTCGAAAGAAAGCTCTCTCGCGAGTATAACGCGATCGATGTTTTCGGGTATAGAATAACTGTTTACAGTAGTTGCTTGCGTTGATAGGTGTATCCCCAAATCAGAAAAATTTTGTTTTATCAAATGAATAAAACATGGATCTTGTATTATTACGGCGTCTGCATTTGCTGAATATGCGATATTGATAAATCTGAAATATTCTGCAAGTTCGTCATTCTTGACCAATGTGTTTAATGCAACGTAAGCTTTGACATTTTTTTTGCGGCAGTAGTCAATGGCACTGAATATATTTTTCTCGTTGAAATTGCTCGCAAGCCTTCTTGCATTGAACTTATTTAAACCGAGATATACTGCATCTGCTCCGTTATTCACTGCGGCTCTAAGGCACGATTCATCTCCAGCAGGAAGTAATAATTCGACTTTTTGCATATTATTGACTATTGCCCCAAGTTCTAAAAAGTATTGAAGGCGTATTGATCAATTATTCTTTGTCGTTTTAGTGGTGGGCCCGCTGGGGTTCGAATTCTAGGCATCTATATAAGAGTTTTCGATGTAATTTATCGTGGTAACAGCATGAAGTTCAAAGTCCGTATAGAACGCGATGAAGATGGCTGGCATGTGGCCACGGTACCAGCATTGCCAGGATGCATCTCCCAAGGTAAAACCGAGGCCGAGGCGAGAAAAAACATAAAAGAAGCCATCAAGCTCCACCTTAGTTGTTTAGCCGAGGAAGGCGTCCCGATCAAGCCAGAACCCCATGTCAAGGAAGTAACCGTAACAGTGACCGCATGACTAAGCTTCCCGTGGTTTCTGGAAAAAACGTTTTGAAAGTTTTGATGAAGTTAGGTTATTACGTGCGCGACCAAAAAGGGAGCCATGTTCACCTACGCCATCCTTATCGAAGACCGCTCACGATTCCTCTCCACGACACCGTTGCGAAAGGCACGTTAAGGGCGATAATCAGAGAAGCCGAGTTGACTGTGGAAGAATTCATCAAGTTGTTGTAAAATGGTGGGCCCGCCGGGATTCGAACCCAGGTAACTACCGTGTGAGGGTAGTGTCTTAACCACTGGACCACGGGCCCGACAGAATCTCGGATTTCGCTAATATCTACTTTTCCAATTTTTCCAGCACGCGTTCGAGCCGCGCCAGCATCTCCCGCTTCAGTCCTATGAAGACGCCGCCGGGCTTTCCGCTGACAAAGGTTGCCTCGTTCGGCTTGATTATCTTGTTGAGCACCGGCGATTCGATGTCTATATGGGGAATTTTTGAACGCGTTGCAGGGTCGCGCTTGTGAATATAGACTTTTGCCTTGATTTCAATTTTGCTCTCGGCTGGGCCTGTCATTTTACCAACTCAACAGTCGCCTCGTCAGCGTCAACTTTCAATTTATCGCCGGTTTTGATCTTGCTGATGTCGATCTTGTCGACGCATGGAATTCCGGCCAAAATGACACCGGTCGCCACGATGGTCTCAGTTTCTTGATTGACGATTGCGGCTGGCGCCACACCGTTCTTCTTCAACCCATATATCACGTAGGATCCGACCGTGGACCCCTTCCCCTGAGGAAACACCAAAATTTTGTCTTTCACAGATTTGCCTTCGAGCTCGTGCCCCTTCTCTATGACCACGCCCGTCTTCGGGTCTATCCCACCATAGAACCCGAGTGGCGACCTTGAGACAATCGCCTCCCCGGTAGCCTTCCCAGGGCTGATCATTCTCCCTTTCATTCCACCCGTCCCTCCAGAAGTTCGTCCACGCTTCTGAACACCACCTGTTGCTTGCAGAACCCCGGTAGATAATTCGCCGCCTTTCCCGAGTCAACGCCCGTGGTCTTGTAACCCATGCGCTCGATTGGGGAGACCACGGTGCATGTGTCCGCGACCACTTTCCCTCCCGCCTTCTCAATGAGTTCCGTGAAGCCCATGCGGGTCGCGGCCTCCTTTGTGACCCGCGAGGTGCAGATCCACAGCGGCTTCTTGAGGCGCTTCCCATCGAGCTTGCGGGCGAGCGTGGCTATTTCCTTCAGCGAGGCGTGGGGGCAACCGAGGATGATGATATCCGGATCCTTCCCGGTATTCAGCTTATCGTAAGCCTCGCGCAACTCGCGATCCCCAACCTCAATTGTTTCAAGCCCTGATGTGTCCACGAGTCCAGCTTCGGGAGTTATGCCCTCGACGTGATACAACGCAACTGCCCCAGATGCTGCCATCGCCGCTCCAAGCGCCTTCAGCTGGTCAACGTCTGCATCTTTTATACCTTGGAAATACGGGACCTTGTCCTTGACGATCTTCCCAACATGGTACCCCAGGGCGCCGAAATCCGAGTTGCTTTTCAGTTCAGCGTTGACATTTACTAGGAAACTCGGTTTTCGATTCTCATCCAGGTGCAGCCCATAGTTCGGCGTCACCCCGCATAGCGCGGCGGCGAGCGCGGACGGCCCTCCCTCGCGGTTCGTGCGCGCCCCAATCACAGAGTTCGCAAACGAAACCGCCGATGATTCAGACCAAGCGATGTGCTCCCCGAAGCGCGGGAGGTTGCCCACGAGGTACGGCGTGCATGTGGTAGTCATCATGATCCCCATGCTGCAAAAGGTTTCCATTATCCTGAGCTGCTTCATGGCGAAGTCCTCTGGAAAACCCAACTCCCTCCAATCCTCGAGGTCCATGCCTGGCGGGTTCAGGGTCGTCGGCACTCGAACCTTCGCCCCCTTGTTCGCGAGATCTTCTAGAAACTCCAGCCCCGGGTCGCCGATGGACTTGTAGGATACGCCGGCGACCTGGACCGAGCCAACTGGGATCATATGGCCAGCGCCGTATATCTCGCCGAGCCTCACGAGCAGCCTGAAGTTTCGCTCCACAACTTCGCCGTGCTCGCCGGCAAGCATCCGCTCCTGCTCTTTCGTCAGGTACATGAGAGGCCTCGAGATTAACGATGTAACGGCTCGTAAAAAGGTTGTCGAAAGCGGTCTACTTCATCGCCTTCTTTACTGCTTCTGGAATTGGATTTTCGAGGACCAAATTCCTTTCCTTACAGAGTCTTTCGATGTGGTGGTCGTTGCTCATGACGATGCTTATCTTGTTCAGCTCCGCGCAAGCAACTATGTGGGCATCGTAGGACTTGACAGCGTGCTTTACTGAGATTTCAAAGGCCCCCCGCGCAGACGCTAAAGTAGCCGGGAGAAAAGAGATTTTTCTACTCCTAGAGAGACCATCCAATTTGTCGCGGGCCTCTCTCCGCTCTATCTTGTAATCATAGACGAGCGCGTTGTAGCTTTCGAGTAACGATTGAATCGCTATAGCCATCTCCATCTCACCCCGTACCGCTTTCTGAAGAACAGGCCAACAGTAGGGGTGTGCGCTGTGCTTGGCATTGAGAGCGTATGTAAGTATGTCAGAATCCATGAGACGCATCATCGCCACGTCCGTTCCCTGTTGAACATCAATTTTCCTCTGCTTTCATCGCCCGATTTACAGGGTTCCCGGAGAATTGTCTCGGCTGGGTCGGCTGTTATTGGAATCAAATCGATATGGTTCTCTCGGGGAATCACTTCAATTTCGGTTTCATCTAGGCCGAATTGCTCCCTGACCTCTTTTGGTACGACCATTCTCCCTTGCTTGTCAACTTTTATTGCCATTATACCACTTCCATTTGGATATTCCTAAATACCACTATTTAAAGGCATCGTTCCCTGCTCTCGCCACAGGCCATGCTTCATTTCACTGCTTTGACCAGCATCTAACGGGGTTACTTGAGCATCTTTTCCTCGAACTCGCGCAAATAATCCACGGACGGCAAAATTGTGGTACGTGTAAAGCCGACGTGAGGAGTAACTATATGTAATACATAATGGCACATAAGATAATGGTGATGGAAAATGGCGACTACAATTCAGCTTGAACCCGAAACCCGCGAGATGCTCAGAGCGATTGGGGGAAAGGGGCAGACCTACGACGAGATAATCTGGGACCTCATCGCGGCGTATGAGGCGAGGCTGGGGGAGCTGGAGCGCAGGGCCGAGGCCCCGCGAGAAGAGTACATCACTCACAAGAAGCTCAAGAAGGAGCTAGGTATTAGATGAGCCTTCTGTGGCATCCCGCCGCAATGAAGGAACTCCGAAAACTCCCACGAGAGATCCAAATCCGAATAGCGCATGCGGTTGAGGGTTTTTACGAAACAGACCGAGGTGACATCAGACATGTACACGGAAAGCTCTGGGCGCTTGCATCTGGATCCTACCGCATATACTACTGGAGAGAAGGAGAGGATGTCGGGATAGTGGGGGTAGATCACAGGAAGCATGCGTACATCCCGGAGCGAGTGGAGGCTCTTGAGAAACGGCTCAGGTAAGGGGCGAGTGTCATTAATGAGTGGCTTACGGCCCACACCGCTGTTACCTCACTACCGAGGTTGAGTTTGTTACTCGGCGGTGGACGTTCCGAGGATAAATCAGGAGTTAAAGGGTATAGCGTTAACCGCATAACGTCTATGAAAAGCTCCTTCACTCTTTCGATGTGCTCTTTTGTAACCTTCTTCGATTTCTCGGCTGCCGCCACCTCAGAAGCTGGGGCCAAAAGCTGGACGACATACCTGAGCGAGGCTTGGCTGCCGATGTCCGCAAGGCAGTCCAAAGCATCTGAGGCCAGCGTTACTTTTTCGCTTTTGCCTTCGCCCGCTTCTTTTTCAAAAGCTCCCGGTACGCCTCGTTGACCGCCCAGAGCCGCTCGAGGTCCTCCGCGAGGATGCAGAGGCAGCGCTCCCCTCCCACGAGGAATGGCTTGAACCCGAGGGCTCCGCCCCTGCCCACGATCTTCGGCTTGCTGAGAGGCTTCACATTTCCCTTCCCCTTGCACAGCACCCTGTAAGCTTCGTTGACTTCCAAGAGTTTTTCGGCGGTCTTCGCCGAGGTGTAGTAGTAGTTTCCCCTGTGGCCGATGATCTTGAAAGGCTCCCCGGTTCCCTTCTTGCCCAAAACCTTTATTCTTGCCAGCGGTCTCACTGCCAAAAGCTCGCCCTAGTTCGCCCTCTCACCCGTAGGGTTTTTCCTTTTCCTTTCGAACCTCGACATACTGCGTGAACTCCCGCATGATATCTTCATGCTGCCTCGTCGTTTCGGGCGTCATCGTCGGCCTGACCTTCTTTATCGCCTCGTCGAAGTGCTTGCGCTCGACCTGCTTGTCCTTGAGCGCCTTCCGCATCGCCTCCTTGCTCATCCCCGGTTTGATCGCCTCCCGGAGCGAGAGCATCACCGCCTCCCTGCATATCGCCGCTATGTCCGCGCCCACATGGCCCTCGGTCTGCTTGGCAAGCGCGCTCAAGGAAACGTCCTTTGCGAGGGGTTTCTCCTTGATGTGGACCCTGAAAATTTCCTCGCGCTCCTTTTGGTCGGGGGGCGGGACGTAAATCAGCCTGTCGGTTCGCCCCGGCCTCAGCAGCGCCCGGTCGATCATGTCGGGCCGGTTGCTCGCGCACAGCACGATCACGTCCTTCAGCTCCTTCAGCCCATCGAGCTCGGTCAGCATCTGGCTCACCACGCGCTCGGAGACGTGCGAGTCGAAGCTAACGGTACGCGTCGGGCACATCGCGTCCACCTCGTCGAAGAAAATTATGCACGGGGCGGCCTGCCTCGCCTTCCTGAACATCTCCCTCACTCCTTTTTCAGATTCACCAACGAACTTGCTCAGCAGCTCGGGCCCCTTGATCGAGATGAAGTTCGCCTCGCTCTCCGTCGCAACCGCCTTCGCCAGCATGGTCTTTCCGGTCCCGGGAGGTCCGAACAGTAAAATTCCTTTGGGGGGCTTGGTCTTGAAGTGCTCGAAAGCTTCCGGGTACTTGAGCGGCCACTCCACCGCCTCGATGAGCTCCTGCTTCGCCTGCTCCAAGCCGCCAATGTCATCCCAGTGCACGTTGGGGGACTCGATGAACACCTCCCTCATCGCGCTGGGAACAACCGTCTTGAACGCGTTTGAAAAATCATCCATCGTGACCTCAAGCGCTTCGAGTATCTCAGCCGGAATCTCCTCCTCGATTTCGATTTTCGGCAGGATCTTGCGCAGTGCGCTCATCGCCGCCTCCTTGCAGAGCCCGGCGAGGTCAGCCCCAACGAAGCCGTGAGTTATATCTGCGAAGTAGTTGATGTCGACATCTTTTGCTAGTGGCATCCCTCGCGTGTGGATCTGCAAAATCTCGTGGCGCCCATCTCGATTGGGGATGCCTATCTCTATTTCACGGTCGAATCTCCCTCCTCGGCGCAGCGCCTCATCGAGGAGTCCCGGCTGATTAGTAGCTCCGATGACTACAATTTTTCCGCGCGACTTAAGCCCGTCCATCAGTGCAAGAAGTTGAGCGACTACTCTACGTTCGACCATCCGCTCCCCCGTCATCTCCGACCGCTTCGGCGCAATCGCGTCGATCTCGTCAATCAGGACGATCGCGGGTGGGTTCGCCTCCGCCTGCTCGAATATCTCCCGGAGGCGCGCCTCGGACTCCCCGTAGTACTTGCCGATTACCTCCGGGCCCGAGATGAAGACGAAGTTCGCGTCGGTCTCTCCCGCCACCGCCTTCGCGATCAGCGTCTTTCCAGTTCCTGGGGGGCCGTGGAGCAGCACCCCCTTCGGCGGCTCTATGCCGAGCCTCTGGAAGAGCTCTGGGTGCTTAAGCGGCAGCTCGACCATCTCGCGGATCAGCCCGACCTCGCGCTTCAGACCCCCGATGTCCTCATAGGTGACGTAAGTCCGCATGGTTTCGATCGGCTTCTCGGCGAGCGCGACCTCGGTCTCGGGTGCAACGATCACGACCCCCGTCGGCTGTGTCGAAGTGACTATAAACGTAAGCGCCCTGCCGAGAATATCGACCCGGATTTGCTGGTCCTTGATGACCGGCTGCCCCTCCAGCACCTTGCGGATGTATTCATCGCCGCGCACTATTCTTATCGGCTCGGTGGGGGCGACGGTTATCCGCTTGGCCTTCTCCGCGGCCGCCTTCGCCACCTCGACCCGCTCGCCTATCCCGATGCTTGCGTTGCTCCGGATGTTGCCGTCGATGCGGATTATACCCCTTCCCGCGTCCTCGGGGTAACCCGGCCAGACAATCGCGTACGCTGGGGCCTTCCCCTTTATCCCAACGATGTCCCCGCTCACGAGCCTTAACTTTTTCATAACTTCCGAGTCGACCCGCGCTATCCCTCGACCTGCATCGCGGTGCTTCGCCTCGGCCACTAGTAAAGTTTCGGACATGCGGCCACGATTCTGTTCCAGCTTTCTTAGCCTTTAAACCTGAAAAAGATGAACTCGACACGAGTCATGTCATGAATTCTACTCCTTCTCGATCAGACCTGCGTCTCACCCGCACCTGATTGAATCCCTGCAGCTCACCGGCCTCGTCAAGCGAGAACTCGTACCTGCCGATCAAATCTTGCCCATCGGGTATCGCTTTTCGCTCGAGCACCTCAACGAGTATCTTCCACCCCCCTCCCTTCTCTTTCGAGACGCCGATCACCGACTCAAACGGCTTCTTTATCGACTCCTTAACCACTGTTGAAGCCATGTCAACTATCTCGGCCACTTCCTTCCTTTTCTCCGTCATGTTTAACCTCCCTACGGCACGTAGATGTAGCCGCTGCGCTTGTAGGGTACCACCTCGACGCTTTTGCCCTTCCAGTCCGCGACTCCCTCACAAACGTTGTAACGCTCCACATCCTTGGCCAGTTTGTAATGTTTGAGGAACTTTGCAAACCGCTGCTGCTTGACCCTGCCGCCCGCGCGAAGAGCCGACGTGCTGAAAGTGCCGTCCGACTTCAGTCGCACGTAGAACGTCGTGCTCACGGTTCGCCTATCCGTAGTTTTGGCCGTCACGATTACAGCGTCGGTGTCCGCAAACGTCAACCCCGGTGGCTTCCTTCGCCACAGCTTGCTTATTTTACAAACCTTCGCATCCTCGATCGTCGCGCTCAACCTCTCCATAACCTCACCTCTAACTCGCTATTGCCTCCTTCACGAGCTCTTGTTTATGGGCCAAATCGGCTGGGCCTTTCACCTTGGTTGCTAAAACATCGAGAACCAGTTCCTCCAGCCGCTTCTCGCCGTCCCCCAGCACCCTGAGCCCCTGGGCAACCATTATGCAGGCCCGCGTCCCCGGCTTCTCGGCATCGGGCAGTTTTTCCCTTATCTTTCTAACGATTCCCACTATCCTCTGCGCATATGCCTCGGACACTCCCGAATGCGCCATCGTGATCTCCACCTCGGTGTCCGGGTTGTAGAAGTCCATGTATATTCCAACGGTGCGGTCGAGCAGTGCGTCCTGCGGGCGGTGCACCCCGGCGTAGTCGACCGAATTGCTCGTGAAGATCGTCCTGAAGTTCGGGCTGACTTTGATGTACCGCTCCTCGCCGAACCGCGTGGGAAGCTCCAGCACCCCCTCTTGAAACACCGAAAGCAAAACGTTGTTGGCCTCCGGCTTCGCCCGCGAGAAATCGTTGTAAACGAAGATGTAGCCGTTCTTGCAGGCGATCGTCAGCGGGTTGTCCACCCAGCCAGCTTTTAGGATATTCTTCGCCTTGATGACGGTGTGTATGTAGCGGTCCCTAACGCTCTCGCTCTCCACCTGCGAGTAGCCACCGACGAGATCCGCTGTGGTCATCGTCTCGTCGCCGTTCAGCCAGACCGTTGGCTTCCCCAGCTCCTCAGCAACCTTCATCGCGAGCGTGGTCTTCCCGCAGCCGGTCGGGCCGATGATGTGCACAGGATAACCTGCATTGAGCCAGAGCTTCACCTTCTCCTTGATTTTTTTGACTTGCTCGGTCTCGACGAAATACTCGACTTTTGGCATCAGATACCTCGATTCAATCGTCTCCGCGGCGAGCTCGGGCCGCACGGTAATTGCCCGCTTGACGAACTCCGTGCGCTTCGCACGGTCCTCGCGCCACCGCTCCTTCGC
>Ga0210017_1001065_pt1 | contig 23902 bp, 28 predicted proteins | sample CryGeyCG2014_020_FD_183966 | JGI IMG/M metagenome (GOLD analysis project Ga0210017, IMG submission 183966) | Groundwater microbial communities from aquifer - Crystal Geyser CG08_land_8/20/14_0.20 (SPAdes) (version 2) | ecosystem: Environmental > Aquatic > Deep subsurface > Groundwater | place... | reverse complement strand
GGACCCAGGGCAATCCCGAAAACCAATCCCAGAATAAAAGCCGCCATCAATCCGCGTTTTTTCATTCTGGTCGGATCAGGCGCCTGAATAAAATTCAGCGGGATTATGTCCAGCAAATATAGTCCTACTAAGACGAAAATCACCGCGACGAAGTAATTACCAAACCGCCCGATGTCGCCCAACATTCGTCCCAACAAACCAGTAATGATACCAATGATGCCAATCGTAATCAGAATCCCGACTGAGAAGAGCAGCGACAGCTGAAAAGCCCGCCGGGTAGTTACCTTACCCTGACCATTGATAAAACCGACGATCAGCGGAATGCTGGATAAATGACACGGGCTGAGCAGAATACTCAGAACACCCCAGGCGAAGGCGGTCAGGAGAGCAATGGCGGGCGTGGCATATAAAGCCTGCGATAAAGTTGTAAACAGGTTTTCGATCATTTTTTCTCCCTTTGTTGATAGATGGCATGAAAATCATCGAGGCCTTCATGTAATCTGGTGGAATCCAGAATAAAGGAACCCTCGTAGAACAGAACATTTTCACAGGATTTGAGTACCAGAACGGGTAAAAATCGCTCGGTCGACATTTTTAACAGGGAGTCCACTGCCTGAGGATGCGTTGAGTAATCGAATTTGCGATAGCGAATCAGGCTGGTATCCCGGATTTATGATATCCGGAGCACGGGATACAAACGGGTTTTCCATCCTTGAAGCGCAAGTATCTTTCAAACACATATTCGCCGCAAATACTGCATTTGTCTTTATTGAAGGAACCCTTGGCCGGCGTGTATTTAAAATCAGGTTTGGGTTCTACCTTAAACATAAAATCATCCTCTTGATCATAAACCCAGTTGACCACCTCTTCAGCAATCGGTTGAGGAATCTGGGACGGCTCGACTTTATTTTTCCGATAAGTAAAGAATTCAAACCCACCCATCGCATCAATGAAATCAGGTTTAAGGGAATATCTTACCGCACCCTTCTGGGGATGATAGAATGTAGCCGCGAGTTTGCCGTAGAAAGTGGCAAATTTACCATGGTTGGTCTTTTCTATCAACACCTTGCCGTAGGTTGCTCCGGTGGCTACCTGCATACCATCAACCATACAGGTTTGTGGATGCCCCTCGCCAATTTCCGGGAATACAAAGAAGCCGTGGTCTTTTTCCCGCTCAACTCCCAAATATTCCATTGCCAATCTCCCCATTCGGTAGCCAATTGGCATAAAAGGACAAAGATGTCCGTGAAACTCAAAAGCCCATTCCGGTGGCACGTACTGTGTTTTCATTTTAATACCTCCTAAAGTGAATATGGTTATCAGCAGAATAATCTGCATTTCTTTTATTTAATCTTTTTATTTCAATCATAGAGCCCATACTTCTATTATCTTATTTAAAAAACAATCATTCCTATCAGTCCGGTAGCCAGAAGCAAGTAGATTGGGTTCAACTTCTTAAATTTCATAAAGACAATGAACGCTCCTAACGCCAGAAGATAGGGCCTAAAATCTTTAAAACCGCCATCAGCCATAAGATAGACAGCCCGCATAAGGAGGACGAGCACGACTACCATGATAGCGCTTAAGAATCTTTTATAAATTTGGTTATCCTTAATCCTAACCGCGACTATGGCAACAAAAAGCATAATAATAAATGGTAAAATAACATAACCAAAAGTTGCCACAAGGGCCCCCGGGAAACCAGCAAGCCGAAAACCAATAAATGTTGAAAGATTCATTCCGATGGGGCCGGGAGTAGTTTCGGCAATAGAAACAAAATTCAGAAAATCCTGATTTGAAATCCATTGGAGATTCTCTACAACTTCGCGGTGTAAAATCGGGAATATCGCATTACCGCCGCCAAAAGCAATAACTCCAATCTTGCAGAATTCTAAAAAAATCTTTATAAACAGCATTATTCTTCCCTCCTTCCCAGAAAAATCCCTAAGATTGCACCAATGATAACAACGTAGATAGGATTTACCTTAAAGATGAAAATGAGCACGAAGGAAAGCAATAAAAGACCTATTTTAAAAGTATCAAATTTTGTTTTTTTAAACATTTTGAAAGTAATACCGCTGACTTCTCCCACAACCCCGGCTAAGATGCCCAGCATCAGTTTTTTCATCAGGGCAAACTGAATAAATTTGGTATAAAAAATAGAAATGACAGTTATAATGGTAAGCGGCGGGATCATGATCGCGATGCAGGAAAAAAGAGCGCCCCAAAAGCCTATAATTTTATAACCGGTAAATGTGGCCATATTAATCATGAGCGAACCGGGCAAAACCTGAGCGACTGAAAAAACCTCTCTGAATTCTTCTTCGCCAAGATACTTTTTCTTCTCTACCAGAACTCTTTCTAAAACAGGCACCATCGCGATTCCACCGCCTACGGTAAAAATGGCAACATAGAAGAAGATAGAAAAAAGTTCAAGGACGGTTTTTATTGGGTTTTTATTGTTAAGCATTGTTAAAACCTCCTAAAATGTCAAATTAAAAGCAACCCGGAGACAATTGGTACTTTCCCAGTTTGCACTTTGCTTTATACTTCTCAAATCATAAAAAATATTCAGGGCTAAATCTTTTTTCAAATTGTAAATAAAGCCGGCAAGCGCCTCATTTTCACCGAAATATGCTCCTTCAAAGAAAGAGAATAACCTCGGTTCATCCCCTAACCAGAAAGATAATCGATTATTTATCGGAAAAGTAACACTGATTTGTTCTCTAAAACGCCATTCGTCATTACTGAAAAAATACTCTAATTTCGCATTTGAATTTAATTCAAATTCACCCAGTCTGTGTTTATAACCTAATTCAGGCCATACTAAATATGAAGTACCCCAATTGTTTGCTTTTTTCTCTTTCACCATAGCGCCATAGAAGGAAAGTTCAATATCCTTCTTTAACTCCTTTGATAATCCCCAAAAAGTCTTATCATAATAATTTCTGCCGTCTTTAAATCTTGTTTCTTCCTTAATATCTAAATAAAGCCCGCTGTCCTTGCTAAGAGGAACTTTAACTTTAGGCTCTACATAATATTCCCAGCTTCCTGCAAGACATGCAACAGGATAAATCAGCAGAAATAAAACAAGAATAAATCTGTTTTTCACCACTCTGCTACGAAATGAGTTCATTGCACATTCTTTTGCTTTAGCAATTTTTCGATTTCCGCTAGCGGAAAAAATCCTTCATGCCGGAAAAATTCCTTGCCGTTTTCGTCCAGAAACACCTGGGTTGGAATGACACGGATTTTATATTGCTGGGCATACGGTTGACCGGCCGGAGTCCAAACGTCATAGAACACAACCTTAACTTTACCGGCATATTTTTCTTCGATAGCTTTCATCACCGGCTGCATCTGTTTGCACGGAATGCAATTGACCGAGCCGAGTTCAATGAAAGTCACCAGGATTTTTTCCTGGACATTCTTGCTCTCTGGCTGAGCCGATTTTGCCTGCGTTACCGAGGCGCTTTTTGGTTTATTCAAATCATCTTTCGGGATTGCATTGGCTTTCTTTTCACAGGCTTGTATCAATAAAAAAACAAATACCAATCCAATAAATAAAAACTTTTTCATCACTATTCTCCTGTTATTTAACATCCGCAAGAACATCCGTTTTGCTCTGGGTTAGTGGTTTCTACTTTTATAACGGAGGCAATCCTGGCGCACGTACTTTCAACTAGGTCCTCGGTCACTTCAGTTTTTCCTTTTACAATTCCCATTTCTGTTAAGACATAGGATTTGTATTTTAGCCCAAGGTGTTCGAAAATTTTCTTGGCGCAAGCTTTCGGACAGCCGTCAAGCGTAATATTCAAATCGGCGTCTCTGGCAGAAACAATAAATCCATCTATGTGAGCCCCCAGCGAAGCCAGGCAACTCATTTTTCCGGAATTGTTTTTCTGCATCAGACGGGCGACCCTATCGGTGATTTCACCGGTATTTGAGCCGCCGCCACACGGATATATCAGCACTTGTCCATTTGAGCAACATTCAGCCATATTCATTTTTCTCCTTTAAATTTGGATTATGATTTATTCGCATCGATCATCCAGTGCACTAGGGTCTCTTTAGTCGGAATCTTGCCACTGGACAAGACTTTACCGTTGATGACCAGACCCGGCGTGAACATGATCCCGTAATCAGCGAACTTATTAAAGTCTGTGACCTTTTCAAGGTTCATGTTTAAGTTATTTTCTTCTGCAACGACATGACAAAGTTGTTCGAGTTTACGGCAGTTTGGACAGCCCGAGCCTAAAACGATGACATTCAACATAGTTTTCTCCTATTTACGATTTAGTTAATTCAACATTTGGGATATAATCCTCATAAAACTGGCGAAAGCCAGTCTGAATTTCGTCACGCACCCGCCGGTAAACCGTGAGGATTTCGGCCTCAGAACCGGTCGCATCCGCCGGATCGTCGTATCCAATATGTAGGCGTTGTTTAACCTTACCAAAAAACACCGGGCAGGTTTCTCTGGCGCCTCCGCAGACCGTGATGACGAAATCGAAATCCTGATCCAGAAATTTCGTAACAGACTTGGTTTTATTGCCGGATATATCAATACCGACTTCCTTCATGACACGGATCGTGTATGGATTAACCCGTTCGGCCGGTTCTGTTCCGGCGGAATATACTTCCAGGCTTGCGTCCAACTGCTTCAGAAAAGCCTCAGCCATCTGACTGCGGCAGGAATTGCCGGTGCATAGAATGAGTATTTTCATAATGATTCCTTCTTTTGAAATGATAACAGGATTGACAGGATTTGTTATTTTTAAATTGAGTTATCAATCTCCAACTATATAATTTTCCCGTGTACATAAACCTTAAATTTTGATCGTTTTTACTGAGTTGATTCTGCATTTAAGATATCATGTAAATCTTGTTATTTTGTCTACAAAATGCTCCCGTAAATGATTCCCGTTATCGTCGCCATGACGACTACCAGCGAAACGTACACGACGGTTTTCTGCGTGCCGATGACGCTCTTGATAACCAGCATGCTCGGCAATGAAAGTGCCGGGCCCGCCAGCAACAGCGCCAGCGCCGGACCTTTGCCCATTCCGTTCGCAATCAAACCCTGCAAAATCGGTACTTCTGTTAACGTAGCGAAATACATGAACGCCCCGGAAATGGCCGCAAAAAAGTTCGAGAAAAGCGAATTCCCACCGACTAATGTGACAATCCAACGATTCGGAATAATTCCCTGTCCACCATCCGAAGAACCGAGCAGGAAACCCGCAACCAGCACGCCGATTCCAAGAAGCGGCAGAATCTGTTTGGCAAATCCCCAAGACGAGCCCATCCATTCTTGCGGCTCACCCGATGATACCGATAATAAAACGCTCAGTGCAAATACGCCAGCAGTAAAAGCAATCAGCGGTTGTTGCGGAAGAAAAACAGCCAGCAAAATCACCAGCAAAGCCGCAATGCCAACCCATAACGGTTTAATTTTCAGAATGAAGATTAATGAAATCGCAAAAAGAATTCCAAGAATTCCGGTGATGAGCCATTTATGCGCCCAAATCGAAAACCAGAAGCCGCTCGCGACATCTGGTCTTCCCCAATTCACGAAAATCAGAATCGCCACCAAAACGAAGAAATGATAAGCTGTCTGCCAAATCGGTCGTCGCTCTTCCGGTTCCGGCATCGCCAATTGCGCGACGGCTTTCTCCTTTTCTTCCTTCCGATAGATAAATTCCATTACGAGACCAATCACGACGCTGAATAAAACGGCTCCGATCACCCGCGCAATGCCAAGTTCCATGCCGAGAATCCGCGCTGTTAAAATAATCGCCAAAATATTGGTCGCCGGACCGGAGTACAAAAAAGCAATTGCCGGGCCTAATCCCGCTCCGCGTTTGTAAATTCCCGAAAAGAGCGGCAGAACCGTGCACGAACAGACGGCCAGAATTGTTCCGGACACCGAAGCCACCAGATAAGCAACCCATTTCTTCGCCGCCGCGCCAAGATATTTGATGACCGAAGATTGACTAATGAAAACCGAGATCACGCCTGCAATAAAAAAGGCCGGAACAAGGCATAAAAGCACATGTTCTTGCGCATACCATTTTAAAAGTGCGATTGATTCATAAATCGCACTCATGAATCGGGAATTCCCAACCGGCAAATTGTAAACGACGGCAAAAATTCCAAGTATCCATAACAGTTTTTTATATTCTTCCTTCCAATTCATGAACTGTTTTTCCTATTCTAAATTTTTAATGATGTGACAGATATTTTTCCGATCAATCGTTACCAATTTATCCGCATCTTTGCTGATGGTTTCATCCGTCTGTGACCATTTTTTCAGCAATTCCCTGATTTCGCAAATCCGTTTTGAACACGGATCGCTTAACCGGTAATTCACCCACTTTCCATCTTTTGTATCAATGATAAATCCGGCTTCGCGTAGGGTTGACAGATGCTTGGAAACCGTCGATGTTGCCAACTTCAGCATTTCAGTAATTTCGCAGACACAGAGCGGTTTAACTTCCAGCATTAGCAGAATTCTCAGGCGGTCTTCGTCCGACAACGCCTTGAAAATTTTCGTCATTTCATTCATAATTACTCCCAAAAAACCTTTCATTTCGATAAACGGCGAAATGTAATAGGCTTTTTCATTTCGCGCAAGGATTATTTCGTCATCTAACGAAACGTTCACTCATTTATGCTCTTGTCTATTGTCGGCGAAATTCTTATTTTTCCCAACAATTGACAGAAGGAGTCTTATGACGACCGAACCAGACATCATCGACTTTGAGATCATGCTTCAGACGCTGAAGTTCGCCACCCGACAGATCGTTTCGGAACTCGACCGCGACCAGCTGGTTTTTCAGGCGCTGGACGTAATGGCCGACTTTAGCCAATCCGACCGTCTTTCAATCTTCATTTTGGATGATTTAAAAGAAACCGCAACGCTGATCGGGACACTCGATAGAGGCAGATTTGACCTGACGCCGCTTTCGATCAAAGTCAATAACACTCCATTTCATGAAGTCCTCGAAAATAAACATCTTGGGATTTACGAGCCGGAAAGCAATGAATCAGTCATAATGCCGGCTTATACGACAATTGATCACCCAGAAAAATGCTTCTGCCTACCGCTCATCGGCACCAAAAACAAGGTGTTGGGTTTTGTTTGTTTCGCAAAGTCGCTCGAAAATCCGCTTCAGAAAATCCAGCAGGAAATCCTGACCGTTTTGACGACGATGATCGCGACGACGCTGGAAAACGCCATGTTATTCCATCTGGCGACGCTGGACGGACTGACAGGTTTATATGTGAGACGTTACTTCGACATCCGTCTTCAGGAGGAAATCGCTCGTCTAAAGCGCACCGACGGAGATTTAGCAATTCTCATCACAGACATTGATCATTTCAAGACATTCAACGACACGTACGGTCATCAGCAGGGCGACATCGTCTTGCAGGAATTAGCGTTAATTTTCAAACAGACCGAGCGAAAAGATCTTGATATTGCCTGTCGGTATGGCGGCGAGGAATTTGTCGTTATTCTTCCGGCAACGAATCTTGAAGGTGCGATCGTCTTTGGCGAACGACTCCGGAGCCGGTGTGAGGCGCATCTGTACCCCGGTCAGGATAAACCGCTTCGCGTCACGATCAGCGGCGGGATTGCCACGATTAACTCGAAAAATCTTACTTCGCCCGAAGAACTGATTAAAATCGCCGACCAGCATCTCTACGAAGCGAAAGAATCAGGCAGAAACCGAATCAGATTTTGAAAGATCAAAGACAAAAAATTTACAAAACGAATGCCTATCCAGCAGTATGGATTTGATTGGAATATTTATTAAGGAGTGAATATGTCTTTTACCCATCGTATTTTTTCAGTCATTACTTTTATTGGCTTAGTCTTATCTGCGGCTGTTGCGGAGAATCCATATCCTCAAAGAGTCATTCTGAATCTGACTCCCAGTCCAGCAACGAGCATTGCCGTCACCTGGCGGACGGAACAGGAATATGTGGGCTCAGAAGTTCAGTATGCCGTTACGACCCAATGGCGTGATTTTACCGAAAAGTCTGTCAGTCTTCCTGCTAAATGTGAAAAATTTGATACCGGCGACCAGCATTATGTCTGTCATTATTCCGCTGTGATGGAAAATTTAATGCCTAACACGATTTACATTTACCGGGTCGGGCATGATTCGGTCTGGTCGCCCTGGCAGCAATTCACGACCGCCAATGAGAAACCGGTGCCGTTCAAATTTGTATATCTGGGCGATCCGCAAGACGATATCCGTAATCAGTGTACGCATGTTTTCCAGCGGGCTTTTCGGACCGCACCGGATGCGAGCTTCTGGCTGTACGCCGGCGATATGGTCACGACCCCGCGTGATGATCTATGGGGCGAACTCTTCGACGCATTGGGGTTTATCTCCAATGTTACACCGTCTGTCATGATTCCGGGAAATCACGATCAGATTAGAGTTATCGAAGCCGGCCGGAAAATATCGAAAACTGCGCCAATCTGGTTCCCTCATTTTACTTTGCCGGAAAATGGACTTCTCGGACTGGGCGAAACCTCCTATTATTTCGACTACCAGGGCGTGCGCTTCATTATGCTAAACAGCAATGAAAAACTGGCGGAGCAGGCGGCCTGGATGGATAACCTGCTGGCGGAAAACCAAAACCGCTGGACGATTGTCTGTTTTCATCATCCCCTGTATAGCATGGGAGGGGATCGCGACGATCATTTTACCCGGGATGCTTTTCTGCCGGTTTTTGACAAACATCAGGTTGATCTGGTGTTGCAGGGACATGATCACGTTTATGCCCGTACTCATCCTCTGTGCGCCGGAAAAATCGCATCGCCCAAGCAGAAGGGAACGGTCTACTTGACCTCCGTTAGCGGCCCGAAAGCCTACAAACTGGGAGAAAAAAATGTTTCCCTGATGGCTAAAACCGGATCATATGTCGAACTATTTCAGATTATCACCGTCAGATCCGATAAACTTAATTTCAAATCTTATACCGCCAACGGTTTACTTTTTGATGAGTTTGAACTGAATAAATGACCCCGATATTTAAATAAAAACATTTTATTGTCTGCTAAGCGAAAAATCAGATTGAAGACTACTCATAAAATCATCACTGGCGATAGTCGCCAGATGAACCTTTTATCCGACCAATCCGTCCATTTGGTTATCACTTCACCGCCGTACTGGCAGTTGAAAGATTACGGTACGAATGACCAGATCGGCTATCACGAAACCTATGAAAGTTATATCAATAACCTGAATCTGGTCTGGAATGAATGCCACCGGGTTTTATATCCCGGTTGCCGGCTCTGTATCAATATCGGCGATCAGTTTGCCCGCTCGGTTTATTACGGACGCTACAAAGTAATCCCAATCCGCACCGAGATCATCAAATTCTGCGAAACAATCGGATTCGACTACATGGGCGCCATCATCTGGCAGAAAGTCACGACTACCAACACGACCGGCGGTGCGACTATCATGGGCAGTTTCCCCTATCCGCGCAACGGGATTCTGAAACTCGACTATGAATTCATCCTGCTTTTTAAAAAGCAGGGAACCGCACCTAAACCGACTTCCTGGCAAAAGGCCCAGTCGGTCATTACGAAAGAAGATTGGAATACCTATTTCGCGGGACATTGGTACTTCTCAGGTGCGAAGCAGGAAGGACATATTGCCATGTTTCCGGAAGAATTGCCGGCCCGTCTGATTAAAATGTTTGCCTTCACCGGCGATACTGTTCTCGATCCATTTCTGGGCAGCGGCACGACCGCGCTGGCCGCCAGGAATCTAGGTCGCAATTCAGTTGGTTATGAGATAAATCCGGAATTTTTACCGGTCATCAGGACTAAACTGAATGTTGGGCAAACCGATCTTTCCGGAACGGAGTATAATTTTCTGAAAGATAATGTCAAGACCGATCTGACAAAGGCCATCGCCAACCTGCCATATATCTTCAAAGATCCGCATCAACTCGATAAAAAGATCGATCCGAAAAAAATGCAATTCGGCTCGCGGATCGACGAAAACAGGGGTGAACGGGAAGAGTATTATTCAGTCAAGTCAGTTCTCAGCCCGAAGTTGATTAAACTGAACAACGATCTGATCGTCCGGTTAATCGGAGTAAAGGAAAATACGACCCTGAACGGACAGGCTGTTCAATATTTGACCGAGAAGACCAAGGGACAAAAAGTGTTTCTGAAGTATGATAATTTGAAGTATGACGAAAACAATCAGATTTTAGGTTACCTGTATCTGAAGAATAGAACCTTTCTCAACGCTCACCTGATCAAAGAAGGGCTGGTGGATATAGATAAATCGGCCGATTATAAGTATAAAAAAAAATTTATTGAGATGCATGACAAATCACTGAAAGAAAAAAATACACAGGGGGAAAGATGGCGACATTAGAACAAATAATTCAACACATGCCGATTGGAAAGGCGAATGCTGTCAAAGTCCGTGACTTCGAACAAGCAATCGGTAACCTACCAGCTGGTACTAATAATGACCAAACCAGAAGGGAAGTGAATGATGCAATTATGAATCATGAAATTCCCATAGGATCAAATTCACAACATGGATATTGGCTTATTAATTCTGATCAAGAATGTGATGAAGTCTTAGAAAGTTTGAATAATACTGCTGAAAAATATAGACAAAAAGCTGAACATATTCGAAATGGCTGGAACCGACGTAGAGGTTCACTACCTACCGGAAAGCCATGGCCAAAATAAATGATTTGAAGCTATGTCAGGCCCTCAGACCTGGCACGTTATCCAACCTTCAGAAGGTCGGTTCAAGTAACTCAACCGAAATGAAAAACTTTACCAGACCTTCTGAAGGTTAAAACATCCTCCGTCAGATTTGAGAACCTGAGAGAACGAGTCATTTTATATCGCTCTCACCACTCTCCGGAAGTGATAGCCGTAGATCGCCATGGTGATTGCGGTCGGGAATTTGCGCGGATCGCGGAAGAGCGTTGAGAAGAACAACCGCCAGTAATAGTGCCGGTGCGAATGAAATCGATATTGACATCAACTTAATTCTTCCGCCTAAACAGAAAAACTCGTATTTTATCTGGTGATGAAAAAAATCCGAGAAATATTCATCCTGTGCATGGTGGGCTGGCTATTGGCTTTCCTCCCGATTGGAGGGGCTCATCACCACGAATTTGTCAGAGCCACGACCGGGCAATCTCTTTATGCTTCCCATGAAGATTGCCTGATATGCAATTTCGTCTATGCCGGGTATCAAAATGATTCCCCGGGTGTTGACGCTGGTTTACGTTTCTACAACGACTATTTTCATTTCCCGCGTCAGACGGAAAATCACAAATTCCCCGAACTTTTCTCTTTCTCGCTACGCGCTCCGCCGCTGATCTGACCTTTTTTGTTTAAAATTCAGGATCATTTTTCAATTTAACGTTAATGCATTTTACAATGCAGAAAGGTTTAGGTTATGCGTAAAACATATATTTTTCCCATCGTTTTTCTATTATGGAGCGCGTCTCTGGCGCAAAATAAAATCAGCGGAAATATTACAGATCAGGATTTGCGACCGCTGGCTGGAGCCAATATTTATTTACCAGAGCTGAATATCGGCGTCATTTCTGACCAGGACGGCAATTTTTTAATCTCGCAATTGCCTAATGGCAAAATCAAACTGCGAATCTCGTTCATCGGATATGATAATGTCATCCAAACGGTTATCCTGAATAATTCGGATGTAAAACTCGACATTGCTTTGAGGGTCACATCTCTCGAAACCGAAGAGATTGTGATCTCCGGCGGCTACAATGCCACTCAGCGCGAGAATGCGATCAAGATCGATATCGTAAAGCTCGACGATCGCGCTACCCGCACGACTTCCAACTTCATGGAAAAAATCACGGACGTACCCGGAGTCGAAATGATCTCGAAAGGAGCGGGAATTGCGAAACCGGTCATCCGAGGGCTTTCCATGAATAATATTCTGGTCATGAATAATGGGGTCAGGATTGAAAATTACCAGTTCAGTGAGAACCACCCATTAGGTATTGACGATAACAATATAGATCAGGTGGAGGTCATTAAAGGCCCGGCCTCATTACTTTATGGGTCCGACGCGATTGGCGGAGTACTCAACTTCATAAAGAGTAAGCCTGCTCCGATAGGCAAAATAACAGGTCAGTATCAAACACAATTATTCTCAAATTCGCTTGGAATGAGTAATAATTTTGGGATTAAAAAAGCATCGAGACATTTTTTTAGCGGATTATATGTTGGAAATAAAACCCATTCCGACTATGAACAGGGCGGCGGCGATTTTGTGCCTAATTCGCGATTTAACGAATTATCGGTTTGTGCCAATACCGGCTATACCGGAAAGGCCGGTATATTCGAAGTAAACTACGATTATTTTAAACAGAACCTGGGGATGACCGTGTCGGCCGTTAAATCGCTCATTGCCGATCGGGACCGAACCAATGAAATTTGGTATCAGGATTTGAAACATCATTTGATTTCTTCGCAAAATAGATTATTTCTCGGCTCCTACAAATGGGAAACCAATGTCGCTTATCAAGTGGCTTTTCGCAAACTGCAAACCACGCTGGATGTCCCGGTTGTCGAGATGAACCTGAATACCATCACCTACGAATCTAAACTGGCTATGCATCACGGTGACAATTCGGAATATATTGTTGGAATTCAAGGGATGACCCAAACCAACCGCAACCAAAACAACCGCGCGTCCCAGTTTCTGCCCGATGCCAATGTAAACAATCTGGGAGTATTATCACTTGTGCAAAAGGCTTTATCCGAGGTTATTAAAATTCAGGGCGGATTGCGCTTTGATATTTACAAAACAAGGACATTTGCTCTGGGGGATACCAGCACGGAAAGTTATCATGCCCCGGTAACGGGTAATTATTCGGGTCTGAATGGCTCGGTCGGGATAACCTGCGACCTGAGCGAAAAGTTTTTATTGAGATCAAATTTCGCAAGAGCTTTCCGCGCGCCGAATTTATCGGAGCTGACTTCCAATGGATTGCATGGTACCCGCTATGAAATTGGAAACGAAAACCTTGAATCTGAAAATGCCTATGAATCTGATGTTAGTTTACAATATCATGTTGACTGTTTAACCTTTGATGTAGCGGGATTCTATAATCATATCGATAACTATATTTATATTTCGCCTACATCTGATACAACATCGGCAGGGGTTTCCATTTACCGTTATAAGCAATCGGATGCGAATCTGCGCGGAGGCGAAGCCGGCGTCCATTATCATCCCAAAAATATGGAGTGGTTGCACCTGAAAAGCACATATGCCGTTGTTGTCGGAAAGCGCGAAAACGGCGACTTCCTGCCGTTTATTCCGGCTGACAAATGGCGCAGTGAAGTCATCGCTGAAAAAGAACTCTCCGGTGTAATACAGAATATCTTTGCCAAGGTAGTTGCCACGACCGCGCTCGATCAAAATCACCCGGCGCCGGAAGAAGAGGCAACGCCCGGCTATACGCTGATTGATCTCGGGATTGGCGGAGAAATCCGATTCGCCCGACAATCGTTGTCAATTAGCATTAGCGTCAACAACCTGCTTGACAAGAAATATATCGATCACCTGTCAACGCTGAAGGAGGTCGGTTATTTCAATCCTGGCCGCAATGTGGCGTTTGGTCTGAATATTCCCTTTGCAGTGAAATAAAATGGAATCGTAGGGGCGAAGCGATTTGATCTAAGATTGAAAATTTGGGAGATCAGAACTTTTAGATTGCTTTGCCCCTACCGTAAATGTACTTGTCCGGTCAAGCACGTTTGCTTATATCGCCCTCACAACCTTCCGGAAGTGATAGCCGTAGATCGCCATGGTGATCGCGGTTGGGAATTTGCGCGGACAGTGCAGGAGCGTTGAAAAGAACAGGCGCCAGTAATAGCGCCGGCCTTTTTCGAGTATACCCAGTTTCCAGATGGATTTGAATAGTGCGCTGATATCCCGAAGCGTTACTTCGCCGTTCTTTGGCGGTAGATGAAAGTCTTTCAAAAAGGTTTTCACGCGTTGGTAGTAATTTCGTTGGGAATAAATGAAACGCAGAAGTGAGACGTAGCCGTTCATCAGCAGTTTGTAGTTCATTTTCGGGATGAAGTTGATGCTCCCGTCGACATTGTTTCCGGTGAACACGTTTAGCAGACGGTGTTCGTTTTTAAGACGGTCGTAGAGCCGACTGCCGGTCGGAGCATTCAATAAGCCGACCATGGCCGTGACGACGCCGCTTTTCTGGATCAGATTGATCTGGGCTTCAAAAATATCTGCCGGATCGTTATCGAAGCCGATAATAAAGCCACCGGAGACGCGCAGACCGGCGTTATGCAATTGTTTGATCGAGGCGACAACATCGCGCCCAACGTTTTGGTATTTGCCGCATTCCATCAAGCTGGCTTTATTGGGCGTTTCGATTCCGATGAAAATATGGTTAAATCCGGCCGCGACCATCAGGTCGATTAGTTCATTATCGTCGCAAATGTTGATTGAAATCTCAGTTCCGTAAGTGAAGGGATAATTGTGTTCCTCAGCCCAGGCGATCATGGCGGGTAGGATGTCCTGTTTCAGCTTCTTACGGTTGCCGATAAAATTGTCATCCACGATAAAAACACTGCCGCGCCAACCGGATTCATACAAAGAATCCAGTTCGCCGATGAACTGCTCGCGGCTCTTAGTGCGGGGATTTCGCCCATTCAGGACGGTGATACTGCAGAATTCACAATTGAACGGACAACCGCGCGAATATTGCAGATCCATCGCAACGTATTTGCTTTGATCCAGTAAGTCCCAGCGCGGGATTGGTGTTAGAGAGATGTCCGGAAATTCCGTGGTCTGGTAAATCGGTTTCAGACAGCCGTTTTCAAGGTCTTTCAGAAACATTGGTAAGGTAATTTCAGCTTCGTTCAGGATAAAATGATCGACGCCCAGAATGTGTTCATGCTCCATCGTCGCCATTGATCCACCCGCAACGACCATGACGTTCAGTTCGTTACAGCGGCGGACGATTTTTTGGAAAGAGTCAAGGTGGATATTCATACCGCTGAGGAACACGAAATCCGCCCACAGAATGTCTTTATCCTTGAGCGTTGTGATATTCAAATCGATGAGTTTAATATCCCAGTCGGCGGGCAAAAGACTGGCGACAGTAATCAGTCCGAGCGGAATTTCCGAACTCTTCTTGGAAACGAACCGGATAGCGCTTTTAAAACTCCAGAATGTATCGGGGGTTTGAGGATAGACCATCAAAATTTTCATAGTAATTTCCCTTCATTGGATGCTTTTTTTTCAAATCCTTCCTTTTTCAAATCGGCAAAAGTGTTTGATTTCTCTCTGCCTTTGCCTATTATTAGTTTATGAAAAAAGTCAATTCGGTACTGTAAAACTATTGTAAAAGATGAGCATTTCAGACCATGCGAGTGCGTAAAAGATATTCACTGGCGAAATATATCGTCATCTTTGTTCTGGTGCAGTTGACTTGGCTGGCAGTTATGGGTTTGTGGATTGCCCGCTATGTTGTCAGCCATGTAACGTTCCAGGAAATCGGGAGACGTTACGCGATTCAAATTGAATCCGGCGCCGACGTCGCCATGCTGGTAATCGGATTGGTACTGATCGTCGGTGGCGTGGCAGGTATTTCGATCATGTTTCGCTACCTGAATTTCCATTTTCGGCAAACCCAACTATACGACAATTTCATCGCCAGCATCACACATGAACTGAAAACGCCATTGGCTTCGATCAGGCTGTATATCGACACGCTTGACCGTTACCCGGACATCACGCAGGAACAGACGAAAGAATTCCTGACGCAGATGCGGCATGAAACCGACCGGCTGGATCGCATGATCGGTTCCGTGCTGGAAGTCGATCGCCTGGAAAGCGGCTACGCCCGCTATCATTGCACGATTCAGAAAGCGGACAAAACATTTAAATCCTTGTTCGAGGAACTACGTCAGCAATTTTCATTGTCTCCGGAACAAGTACAGGTAACCGGTAATCTGCAATCTCGGTTGGTCTTCGACATGACCGCTTTACGCGTTGTTTTTGAAAACTTGTTCGAGAACTCCCGCAGATATACGGCGGACGCGGTACGGATCGATATTACCCTGAACGAAACCGACAAACACATTTTCATCGCATTCCGCGATTATGGCGCCGGCGTACCGCGCGATCAGCTCAAGAAAATTTTCAGGAAATTCTACCGCGTTAGCGATCCGCAGATTCCGAGTGTCAAGGGCACCGGCCTGGGGCTGTATTTAGTCAAAGGAATTATCGGTTTCCACGGCGGAGATATTCACACCGAACTACCGACGGATGGCGCCGGATTGATTATGCGGATCGAATTGCCCATCTATCCAAACGAACGTAAAAGGTTGCTCAAGAAATTGCTAAAGGAGCAGGCGTAAGCCTCCGGATCGGCGTATGAACGAAAGTCCGCGCATATTGATGGTCGAGGATGAGGAAGTCCTGGGTGAAGGCATTCGCTTCAATCTTCTGAAGGATGGTTACGCGGTTGAGTGGGTCAAAAACGGCCGCACCGCATTAGAGACGTTTGGAAAATCCGATTTCGACTTGATCCTGCTGGATATTATGATTCCCTATATCGACGGATTCGAAGTTGCCCACCAAATCCGCGAACGTTCGCCGCTGATGCCAATCCTGATGTTGACGGCAAAAACTGCCGTTGACGACCGCGTGCACGGGCTGGAAGTCGGGGCAGACGATTACCTGACCAAGCCGTTTTATCTCGAAGAACTGTTAGCCCGTATCAAAGCCATGTTGCGTCGCCGCGACTGGTACCGCAGGACGCCGCCCGTAGCCGACGTTTACCGGTTCGGAAATAACGAGATCGACTTCGGCAACTTCACCTGCCGGTCGGGAAATCACGAATTCATCCTAACCCAGCACGAAGCGATTCTGCTGAAATATTTAGTCGCCCATAAGAACCGGATCGTCTCGCGGCAGGAATTACTGGAGAATGTCTGGAATATCCATGGAGAAATCGAGACGCGCACGATGGATATTTTCATCGCCCGCCTGCGGAAATACTTCGAGCCGAATCCGAAGAAGCCAGTTTTTATCAAAAGCGTGCGCAGTGCCGGGTATCTGTTCAACGACGCGGGTAACGAGTCATTAGTCATTGGGCATTAGTGCGGATTACCAGTTAATTAACTGATTCGACCCAACCAACCCATTCAACCTATCCGACACGACCTATATCCTTCACTGGAAATGTGGCTTGACAAATGACGGACAAATGAGTAATATCAATGCGAATAGAATGAAAGCACAACTGAAAATAACGATGATTGAAAGAGGAAGAGCATTTTTCCGACACCTCGGAAATGAATGGTCGGGAGGTATAAACACACCAAAACCCAGGAGGTCAAAATGGTAAAGGTAACAAAGAAACAAATCGAAGAAGAGCTCAAGAATGGCGCGAAGAATATAACCGAGGATGATCTCAAGAAAGTGATCGGCAGAATCGACGAGATCGAAAAGAAATTCGAATATCGCAGTCCTCTCCGAAGATTCGCTTCGGACATCAAACTGCTCTGTTCAATCATTAAAGATTACGCAAGTGGAGGATATCGGAAAATACCCTGGTGGTCCATCGCGGCTATTGTGTTTACTCTTATGTATATGCTAAACCCGATTGACTTGATTCCGGATTTCATTTCCTTTGCCGGTTACATAGATGATGCGGCGGTTTTAGCGGCTTGTTTGTTTATGGTCGAACAAGACCTGAATACATATAAAGATATGGAAAAAGAACTAATGAACTGATAAGAATCGGCTATAGCAGACAATACTGCTTAATCATCGCCTAACCGGATCATTTGCAGAAAATGAAGGAACAATAAATGCCAAAACTAAGTATGAACATCTCGCATAGTCTCTCGCAGGATGAGGCAATCAAGCGCATTAAAAACCTGCTTAATGATGTAAAAACTCAGTATGCCGACAAGATCGGCGATTTGCACGAGGAATGGAACGGCAGCACGGGGAAGTTCAATTTCTCAGCGATGGGTTTTCCCTTGTCCGGGACACTGATTGTGAATACATCGCATGTAGAGATTCCCGGTAATCTCCCTTTTACCGCAATATTCTTCAAGAAGAAGATCGAATCGACGATTAAAGATCGTGCAGAGAAACTACTCGCCTGACGATAAGCAAATACGAATCATCTTATGAAGTCTGTTAAAATCCTCCTTCCCGTAAGATAATCTCCACTGGATACAGTTTCAACCTCCCTGAGGTTAAAAAACCACCGATTATTGTGCTTTGACAAATGAGTAAAATCAACAAGCATAGAATAAAAAGTGATTGAAATAAAAATATATGTCATCCGAAAGGACAAAATAGCAAAAAGGATCAAACCATGCAGAGTGACAGTTTCTTTCCAAACATCATTACCAATCTTCCCCACGCTGACATTCCCATCGAAGGTCTGAGTTCATATTTAATTCAGAATGAAAACAGTCAGATCGTACTCATGAGTTTCGATAAAGACGCCGAGATCGCCGAACATGTACACGTGGGTCAGTGGGCTGTTGTTCTCGATGGGCAAATCGAACTGACCGTCAATGACAGGAAACGAGTCTATACTAAAGGCGACACATATTTCATTCCCGCGAATGTCCCGCACTCCGCCAGAATAAGCGCTGGATACAAGGATCTGACACTATTCGATCAAAAGGATAGATACAAAGAAAGGATTACCTGACAAATCCATTCTCGGATCGAATATAGCTGATGCTGAAATGTGTCTTGATAAATGGCAGAGAAATGAGTAGTATCATCCTGTGCTGAGTGAAATTGCGATTGAAAATGAAAAAATGAGCGGTGAAATTATTCGCTACATCAAAAAAGGGAGAGACAGAATGGTCAATCGAATCGTGAAATTTGTCGCTATGAGTTTGTTAATCGGCGTCGTGACATGCATGGCAGAGCCAAACAAGACGGATACGGTAGCGGTAGCCAGCATAGCCGAGAAAATTGTTAACTGTTTTAGGCCATCTGCGACGGTACAACAAATCCACGATGAAACTGCAGAGTTATTTTCCGTCTTTGTTTTTAACCAATTGACCAATTCCAATCTTTCGTTTACAGTACCGTTGAGTATTGAAATTTTCACTCTTCTTTCAGATGTCGATTTGGAGGATGTAGTCGGCCTCTACCTCCAGCAAAAGAAGGGTCTATTATTCATTCCCAGTTCTCGGTCAAGGCAAAATACAACACTATCCCATGAATATCAATTAGTCGATCCAAAAACTGGGCAACCTATATTCGTCCAGGTAAAAAGCGGCAATGAGATACTTTATCCCATCTATTACTACAAATTTCCGCATGAGTTCTATTTGTTCAGCCCAGCGGGATACGCCAGCCCATCAATGCAAAGTCACGTTATCTGTCTTGATCGCCGAGAAATAGAAGCGTTTTTATACGCTGCCAAGAGTTACTTGCCTCTAAATGTTACCGCATGGATAGACCTACGAAAAGTACTGAAGTGAATGACATAAAAGCTTGGCTAATAAGGCGCTACACCTTACCGCTATTACGAGCGGCAAGTGAGTTTGGTCTTTACCCTGCATAAAATGAAGAAAACCTTCACGACAATTTTTGCCTCGATTTACTTCACTACGGATAAGGGGAGAGCTATTTAGTCCAGCGTTTTTCCCGCAGTAATGCAAACACTACCGAATTGCACAAAAGAAACCATAATAATTATTTCGATTCCACCTACATTTATTTCAATTATCCGTTTTCACTTACGTTTTCCGGTAGATGGCAAATGATTCCGTAATTTTTTTCGATGTTCTTCTTGAGGTGTGCAACGAAGCGCGCGGCCGGCGCGCCGTCGATGATGCGGTGATCGAAATCGAGCGTCAGGCTCAGGAATTCTTGGGTGACAACCCGGTTTTCCTCAAGGGCCAGCCGAGAGGAAATATTGCCGATGGCAATTCCCAGAGTATGGCTGGGCACGCCCAGGCCCCAGCCGGTCCCCGAACCTAACATGCCGACGGTCGTTACGCCGACGGTTCCCCGATATTTTTTGGTCAGGCGGGGCGAGCGATAAACGATTCTAAGAAGCAGGCGGCGCAGGAATCCGGGAACTAAGGTGAAGCGTTCGATAATCTTCATCTCCCAGGCCGGAGCCGGATTAGCGCGGAAATTTTTGATCTCCTGATAGATTTCGGTTGGCGATTTAGCTTGCGCGCCCCGAATTATCAGGCCGAAGGGAAACTTGTCATCGTTGTCGCCGAGTTCGATGTAAGTGATGATATCGACGTCATCATAGATGATCAGGCGTCCCCGCCAGTCGCGTTGCGCCTGGACGATTTTATTCTCATTAACGGCCTGGGCGATGGCGGCCATGATAAAAGCGGTGAATGAGGGTGCGGTCTGCTTTTTTCCTTTCATGGTTTTAAGATATTGCCGGACATTAGTGACATCGACTTCGATCAAAGCCCGCATCACATGACTGCTGTAAGACAGGCCGACGACGTCGCTGGCTAACCGTCGGAGTTTGGAAAATTTTACGACCGAATAATCTTTGTTTTTATCCTTGCTCATGATTGCACCCTGTTCCTATCAAATATCCTTTTTTAATAATGGCTAATTTTAAGTAACAGATAGGTAAAATTCAAGCCCCATAAAGACCTGATCAATTTGAGGGCTGAACTCCAAGACCGGTCCGACCTCAGGATTAATAAAAAATAGGATTGCATAATTGGCAAGAATTCTGTTACTTGCAACTGTTTTAAATGGAGAATAATCTATGCCGGATGCGATTAAAAGCTTGACAGATTCCAAAACGATCGTGGTGAAAAAATCACCGAGAATCGTATTAAAAATCACTCTGATATTTTTAACCGGTCTGCTCATTCTGAGATTTATGCCAGGTTGTACCAGCCGACCGCCGCTTATTAATTGTCGTCAATTAGTAGTAGTCGTGACGCCGCACTGGGAAGCGTCTTGTGGAACCCTCTATTGCTTTACGCGGAACGATGCCGATAGCAGCACTTGGCAATCTGTTAGAAAACCTGCTCCGGTCATTCTTGGTCGGAGCGGATTGGGATGGGGACGAGGTTTGCATTCTTCTTTACAGATGGATGGTCCGCGCAAGTCCGAAGGTGATGGTCGCAGTCCGGCGGGTATCTTCAAACTGGGAGATGCATTTGGGTTTCCGCCAGCTGGAGAATTACCTGAATTGAAAATTCCATACCGTCCGGTCACTGATATTTTAGAATGTATTGATGATGTCGATTCGCGACATTATGGAAAATTGATTGAGCGCAAGGAGGAAATTGGGGTGGACTGGCAATACTCAGAAATCATTATCCATTCACCGCGCGCCTATTATCTGGGTGTCGTTATAGAATATAACACCGAAAAACCGATCAAGGGCGCCGGCAGTTGTATTTTTCTACATTGCTGGACAGCACCGGATGATTCAACTTCAGGGTGCACGACTCTTGACCGACCGGAGATGGAAAATCTGGTCACGTGGCTGGATGCGACTGCCCATCCAGAACTCGTCCAACTGCCTCTGCCAGTTTATCGTCAATTCAGAGATCAATGGCAACTGCCTCGAATTAAATAAGATAGCCGTCGGGATTATTCACTTTCTCAATGGAATCAACGCTTAGCATGGACACGAATATATTCCTGCTTGGTTATTTTTAGCGGAGATTTACTCCAGCCGGAAATGTGTCTTGATAAATGGCAGAGAAATGAGTAACATCATCCTGTGCTGAATGAAATTGCGATTGAAAATGAAAAAATGAGCGGTGAAATTATCCGCTACATCAAAAAAGGGAGAGACAGAATGGTCAATCGAATCGTGAAATTTGTCGCTATGGGTTTGTTAATCGGCGCCGTGACCTGCATGGCAGAGCCAACCAAGACGGATACGGTTGCTGTAGCCAGCGCCGGGAAGTGGCTCGTCCTCGTGGACGAAGGAAAATATGCAGAGAGCTGGACTGAAGCCTCCGAATTGTTTAAAAATGCGGTCAAGGCCGAAGAATGGGAAAAAGCTGTATTGGCAGTCCGGACGCCTCTCGGCAAATTAGTCTCCAGAACAATGAAGAGCGCAACTTATGCGACGACATTGCCCGGCGCTCCCGATGGACAGTATATCGTTATCGAGTTCGAAACCGTGTTTGAAAACAAGAATTGCGCCGTCGAGACGGTCACGCCCATGCTGGACAAAGATGGTCAGTGGCGGGTGTCGGGATATTTTATCAAATAAAATTCCCCCAAAAGTACTCGTCGTCACAGCGAAGGTGTCTCATGAAAATGGATCGTTTTTTAGTCACCTTGTTTCTTCTTGTAATTCCTCTTTTTGCTTTAGCCGATTCTAAGACTAGCGTTGTGAATGATTCACCATCTTTCGGATGGGCAACCTTAGGAGCGGGATATAGTAAAAGTAAAGATATGCTCGGTTGTGGCGGATGTGTTAGTGCTTCGTATTTATCTAAACAGAGATTGTTATCAGTGCGTTTCTTAGAAACAGATAAGATCGGTATGGAACCGGAGATAATAACGGGTACGCGACTGGAACATTTCTCAGAGTTGAGCGGATTATATGGCATTTATACCCGACCACCATTTCTATTCTTTTCAGCATCATCGGGTCTTGGCTTAGTGAGACTGAAAGAGCGAAGTCAATCCGGAATGAAGACCTCCACTCTGGTTGGGATTCCACTGGAAGTCCAAATGTTCGTCACTCCGTTGCCAGCAATAGGAATTGGTATTGATATTTTAGGTAACATTAACAGAAAGTCATCTAATTATGCCGTTTTCATTTGTATCCAATTTGGTGTACTCCGAAAAAGTGAAATTGCGGTTGAATATAAATGAGCGGTGACGATGTGAGAATCCGCGAGGCAACCGTATCCGATATGGAGACGATCATCCGTCACCGCGGACTGGCGAAGTCGATTATGAACGCAATGATCCGCTGGTGCCGGGAGCAGGGATTCGGATGCGTGTCGCTTCATGCCAGCGATGCCGGACGCCATCTGTACGAAAGCATGGGCTTCAAACCCACGAACGAGATGCGGCTGGGGATTGATAAATGATGGGGAAATGAGAAATATCAAGGCGAACAGAATAAAAGTACGGGTGAAAAGGGAAAAATGAGCGGGATAAACATATATTTGGCACTCGAGAATGGAGGAATGAACCGTATGAGTTGGTTGAGTGAGAATAAAGAATGGATTTTTTCTGGGGTTGGTGTAGCAATTGCTGGAGGTATAATTACATATCTCATTGAGCATTTAAAGAAGCACAAAGCCGAACCACGGGTAAACGTAACCCTTTCGATGCCCCAGCCGCCAACCAAAGATACTACTTTAAAACCAAACTCGATCCTTCAAATGACAGTGCAACAGATTCTTGATGATATCAATTCTCGTCCCCCTTTCCAAAGAGATGAAGCAAAGAAACACTACATCGGAACTCGAGTACGTTTCTCTGGTATTTTCTCCTCTTTAATTAAAAAAGATAAAAACTATGTAAGAGTTACATTGAGGCCCTTAAAAGGTTTCGATCCAAGTGTGAATTTTATCATCAACGTAGATGACTATCCTGAGTTTAAAGTGATTCGTGAGAACACACCTCTTACGGTTGAAGGAATGATATCCGGTTTCGTACTCTGGGAGGTCCAGTTAGATGTCATATCGTTAAGTTCAGGGTCAGCATAATAACCCCAACCACTGGCTGAAGCCCGGTTTTCCAGGCTTATCACGTTATCCACGAGACAAATCTCGTGGCAATAGAGTCGTAAAACCTGTTTTCAGCGAAGCCAAACGGGTTTTGACTAATCAGTCTAAACCGGTATAGTTACCGATAAATCGGAACCG
>Ga0210017_1001064_pt1 | contig 23907 bp, 16 predicted proteins | sample CryGeyCG2014_020_FD_183966 | JGI IMG/M metagenome (GOLD analysis project Ga0210017, IMG submission 183966) | Groundwater microbial communities from aquifer - Crystal Geyser CG08_land_8/20/14_0.20 (SPAdes) (version 2) | ecosystem: Environmental > Aquatic > Deep subsurface > Groundwater | place... | reverse complement strand
GCCGGTTCAATCGGCGCGAACTATAGGGAAGCAAACGATGCTTTGGGTAAAAAAGATTTTTGCCACCGTTTAAAAATTGCCAGAAAGGAAGCCAAAGAAACAATGCATTGGTTGATTCTCATAGAAGAAGCTAATCCGGAAGTCAAAGATAGGACGGTTGATTTAATGAAAGAAGCAACAGAATTAAAAAATATTCTTTCTTCTATAATCATTAAATCGCAATGATATAGAAATAACCAATCACCAAGATACAAGATACAAACAAATTGCAATAATCAAACTCCAAAAGCCCAAACCCGTTTGATTTATTGGATATTGGAATTTGAGATTTGTTTGGTTATTGTTTCTTGTATCTTGTTTCTTTGGCGCTCTATTTATAATGAAAATTTAAAATTAAGAAATATTATGTTATCAAAAAAATCAATCATTATTGCAGCCGGACTTTTTATTTTATTGGCTTCGTTGGGCGGCGCGCTGGTTTATAAAAATTATCGCGACTCGTTGGCGCTGACGCCGGCCAAGCTCCTGGCTTCTTTTGAAATTAAGAATCAGTCATTAACTCCGGAGGTGGCCCAGCTTTTTCAGCAGCGCTTTGAGGAAACCGAAGGCCGGCTCAAGGGTAATCCGGATTCTTTTAACGATTGGCTTTATTTGGGGGTGTTAAAAAAAGGGATAGGCGACTATGAGGGCGCGCGAGATGTGTGGACTTATGCCGGACAAATTAGGCCGCAAAGCTCAACTCCATTTGCTAATTTAGCGGACCTTTACGCTTATTTTTTGAATGACCCGCAGCAAGCCGAGGCCAATATCAATAAAGCCATTACTAATGGTTCCAATGATTACAATTATTATTTAGCCAAAGCCGATATTTATCGGTATAAGTTTCCGGGCAAGGAATCGCTTTATGAATCAACGATGTTGGAAGCCATCCAAAAATTTCCCGATACCCCTAATCTAATCGCGCCGTTAGCCGGATATTATCGCGATACTGGTCAGACGGATAAGGCGATAGAGTGGTATGAGAAGCTGCTGAAGTTAACGCCAGATAATCAGGCGGCGAAAGATGACTTGGCAGAACTTAGAAAAAAAACTCAATAACCAAGAAACAATAACCAAACAAATCACAAAATTCAGCATTCAATAATTAAACCGGTTTGAATTTTTAGATTTGGTTATTGTAATTTGTTTGTATCTTGTTTCTTGTGTCTTGATTATTTATGAGGATTCTTTTATCAAAAGCCGACTCTCGTATTTTATGGCTGCTTAAAATTCTGTTGGGTCTTTGTTTGCTGACGCCTTTGCTAATGTCGGCCAGTTTTCTGTTTCCTTATACCAGTCCTAAGGCCTTTGCTTTTCGGATTTTGGTGGAGCTGGCCGCGGTTGGTTATTTTTATTTGGCTTTAAAATATCCGGAAAATTTTTTTACCCCCCTTTTTAAAGGGGGGAGAGGCCTGCCCGCCAGTGCCTACGACATCAGGCGTTGGCAGGCGGGGGGGATTTTAAGTTTATCAGTTTTAGTTTTTTTAATAATCTCATTATTTTCTGCTTTTTTTGGCGCTGATTTTTATACCAGCTTTTGGGGAAATTTGGAGCGGGGAATTGGACTTTTTGGCCTGCTACACTTTATTGTTTTCTTTTTTTTGTTAAGCGCGGTTTTTAGTATTGACAGCGACAAAAACAAAACACCCCCCTTTTTAAAGGGGGGTTGGGGGGGATTTAAAGGCCAAAGTTTTAGTCGCCAGCTAATAATAGTTTCTGTTCTTACCAGCGCCCTAATTTCTCTCCTCGCCATCTGTCAGCATTTTTTTAGTTTGAGCAGTCTTTTGCCCCAGAGCGACCGAGTTTATTCTCTGATCGGCAACGCCGGTATTTTAGCCAGTTATTTAATTTTTAATATTTTTTTGGCGGGGTATTTATTATTAATTAGTTTTCCTTCGACGGGCCCAATGGGCGGAAATAATAAATTGTCTGAACGGAACGCAGTGAAGTCAAAAACCGGAGTTTTCCTTTATTCATTATTCATAATTCTTAATTCTTTTGCCTTGGCGCTCACCGGCACGCGCGGCGCGTGGCTGGGCTTAGCGGTGGGCGTTGTTGTTTTTTTAGTGTTATTAGCGATAACCCCTCTTTTTTACAAAGACCACAAATCTATTCCCCCCTTTTTAAAGGGGGGCGAGGGGGGATTTAAGGAATTTAAAAAATGGCCGATTATCGTTTTGGCCGCGATTTTCATTTTATTCGCTGGGCTTTTTCTCGCCCGAGACACCGCTTTGGTTAAAAATAATTCCGTTTTGTCGCGGGTGGCTTCAATTTCTTTAAAAGACGCTACCATTCAGAGCCGTTTGTTTTTATGGCAGGGAGCACGGCAGGCCTGGCAGGAGAGGCCGTTATTTGGTTTTGGTCCGGAAAATTTCAGTGTGGCGGCCAATAGATATTTTGATCCGCGGCTGGCTGGTCGGGAGGCCTATGGCTTTGACCGGGCGCACAACTTTATTTTTGACTACGGCGTGACTTCGGGGTGGCTGGGCTTGTTGAGTTATTTGGGTCTAATGGTTGTTGCCGGTTGGTATTTATTTAGAATCGCTAAGTGCTGGATAACTCAACGGACATCGGTGATTTTACTTGGTTCGCTCCTGACGGCTTATCTGGTCCAGAACCTGTTTATTTTTGATACCTTTGTTTCCTATTTGATGCTGTTTTTTGTGCTGGCGTTGGTGAGCAACATGTCATTGCGAGCCCCGAGCGAAGCCGAGGGGCATGGCAATCCCGCGGAAAGCGAGACAAACATGAGATTGCCGCGTCGCGCTACTCCGCTTGAGCAGAGTAGCGCTCCTCGCAATGACAATTTTAGTGTTTTTAAAAAAATGGCTTTCTTGTTGGCTGTTATCTGTTTATTGTTTTTTGTCTATTGTTATAATATTAAGCCGATGTTGGCCAGCTACCGCGCCAATCAGATTTTATCGCTGTCGCCGGCTGGCGCAACTAAGGCGAGCCAATTGTTGGCTAGCGCCTTGGCGCTTAAGACCTTTGCCTCGCCGGAGATTGTTTATCAAACGTCAATTGACTACCTTACTAAAATTGACCAAGCGCCGTCCTTGGCTGAGAGTGATGATTTTTATAAAGTTGCCGTGGCGGAATTGAAAAAAGTGATTGCCCGCTCGCCCAGCCAAGCCAGAAATTACGTGGCGCTGGCGTGGCTGGACCTTTATTTTTCCAATCAATATCCCTCAGGGCTTGACGAAGCAATATCTTTAGCCAATAAGATTAAAGAGTTGAGCCCAACTAAAAAAGACGCTTATCTGATTTTGGTCGCTGATTACGCTTTGCGGGGAGACAAGCAACTGGGCGAGCGGGTAGTGATCGAAGCCCAACAGATTAGCCCGATAATTGGGGAGGACGTGCGGAAATATTGGGAAAAAATAAAATAAAATATTAAAAGAAACAATGGCCAAGAAACAATAACCAAACAATATTTAAATTATCAATAACCAAACGTTTTGAATTTGTAATTTGGTTATTGCGATTTGTTTGTATCTTGTATCTTGGTGATTGAAATTTATTTCCGTGTCCCAAAAACCAATCAAGTCAGCTCAAATGTCTTGGCTGTTGACAATTATTAAAACCGGCCTCTTCGCTTCTTTATTTATGCCGTTGATTGTCAGCGGAACTTTTATCTTCCCTTATATTTTCCCCAAGCAGATTCTCTTCCAAATAGTGGTGGAAATAATTTTTGCGCTGTATCTGTTTTTGGCCTTAAGAGAGCCGACCTATCGGCCGCGTTCCTCCTGGCTTTTTAAGGCGATTTTAATTTATTTTGTGGTGATGGTTTTGTCTTCAGTCTTTGGCGTAAACACTTACCATAGCTTTTGGTCAAACTATGAGCGCATGGCCGGTCTGGTCTCGCTGTTTCATTATTTGGGCTTTTTATTTGTAGCAGTCAATGTTTTCAAACGGAAAGAGAACTGGCATACTTTTTTTGATTGCTCGGTTATTGCCAGCGTTCTGGAAGCGCTATTTGGTTTTGCGCAGATGCTCGGCATTTTTGCTTCCAGCGGCGGCGTCCGAATTGACGGCACCATCGGCAACGCTTCGTTTTTGGCCGGCTATCTGTTAATCAATGCGTTTTTTGCTTTCTGGCTTATGTTGGAAAAACGGGATATGGTTTGGCGGTCTTTTTACATTTTTGCCATCGTTATCAATCTGTTTATTATGTATCAGACCCAGACCCGAGGCGCGGTCTTGGCCTTGGTCTTGGGGTTGATTTGTTTAGCAATATTTTTTGTTTTTACTCCCAAAAAATCCATTGATGAGAAGGCGGCTAAGTCAGCGGCGGTTTATAAAAAAATTGGACTGGCCTTGTTGGTCGGTGTTGTTTTGGCAGCGGGGCTAATTTGGCTGGCGCGCGACTCAAGATTTGTCGTCAATAACCCCACCTTTTATCGCGTTACCCATATTTCTCTTCAGGAAACCACTGGACAGACGCGTTTTTTAGCTTGGAAAATGAGCTTACGGGGTTTTGTGGAACGTCCGATTTTTGGCTGGGGGCCGGAAAATTACTACATTTTGTTCAATAAATATTATGACCCCAATCTTTATCCGGTTGAGTCCTGGTTTGACCGAGCGCACAACGCCTACCTTGATATTCTGGTTAACACGGGCTTGGTTGGTATGGCTGGCTATTTGGCAATGATAGGTTTGGCTTTCCGGTATTTATGGCGGGCCTGGCGGCGGGGCAAGATAAATTATTTTACCGCGGCGATTTTTTCGGTGATTCTAATCGCTTACGGCGCGCAAAACTTTTTTGTGTTTGATACCCAAGTTACACTGCTTATGTTTTACGCAATTTTGGCTTTTATTGTTTGGTTGAGTTTTGGGGCGCCAGCCGATAAAGCCGGCCAACCGGTTAAGCCCAATTACGTTTTTAATTTTTTGGTGATGGCCGTAATCTTGCTGGTTATGTATTTTGTTAATATCAAGCCGGCGCTGGCCAGTGTCCGGGGAATTGCCGCGTTGCAGTTTTTTCAGCAAGGGCAAACAGAACAATCGTTAGCCAAATTTAAGGAGGCCTATGACATCGGCACTTTTGGTTTGCCGGAAGTAGCCATGCGGGCGCAAGATATCGCTGTTAAACTGATTGTTGATACCAGCGTGCCCGAACAGACCAGACAGCAATTTGTTGAGACGGCGGTAGACGGCATGAAGCGGGCGCTGGAGAAAGAGCCGCTTAACGCTCGTTTTATGATGATTTTAAGCAGCGTTTATTTATCTTCGGCCAAGCCGACCAATTCTTATTTAGCCGACGCGGATTTGTTGTTGCAAAAAGCGATGGAATTGAGTCCGACCAGACAGGAACTCCATTTTTATGTCGGTCAGTTGCGAATGTTTCAGGGCCGGTTTGATGAGGCGCTGGCTTTGTTTAAAGCCGCGGTTGACTTAAACGATAAGGTGGAATTATCTCACTGGAACTATGGCGTGATAGCCATCGGTCTTAATCATAAGGAACTCGGCGAGGGCGAAATAAAAAGAGCCAGAGAGCTGGGGCATCCTTTTCAGGTAGCGGATATTAAACAGCTTATCAACGCTTATGATAAAACTAGCGATTGGCCCAAGATTATATCTCTTTATCAGGAATGGATACTTCAGACACCCGCCGATGCCGCGCCTTACGCCGGCCTGGCCGCTACCTATGCTCGCTCAGGGGATAAGCAAAAAGCTAAAGAGGCCGCGTTGAAAGCGGTTGAGGTTAATCCGAATTATCAAGCGGAAGCCGAACAATTCATTAAGGGCTTGGGTTTGTGATTTGAGTAGCAAAAAACCGCCCCGCAGCTGCGGGGCGGTTTGGTTTCGGCTGGGCTAGTTCAGATATATTTTTTCCGTCTCTTTTACCATTTTATCCAGAGAGAATTCCTGAATTTTTTGTTTGGCGGCTTGGCTGAATTTGGCGGCCAGCGCGGGATTTTGCAGCAGCTCCATTATTTTTTTAGCTAGCATATCAGGATTGCGCGGCAAAACTAAAAAGCCATTCTCTTCGTTTTTTATAAGCTCGGGAAGGCCGCCAACATACGAGGCGATAATCGGCAGGCCAGCGGCCAGGGCCTCCAGGACCGAGTAGCCGAAGCCTTCTTTTAGGGACGGCTGGACGTAGACCTGGAAGGCCGGCAAATATCTGATGGCATCGCTAACGCTGCCGGCTAAAATGAATTTATCGTTCAGGCCGCGCTCGGCGATCATGATCTCGTAAAGTTTTCTTTCCCGGCCATCGCCCAGCACAACGAATAAAACTTCTTGGTCGGTCTGGTTAAAGAATTTGGCCGCGGCCTCAATCAAAAAAGGCAATCCTTTGTCAGGATAAAAATTGGCGATAGTTCCCACTAATTTTGTTTTGGCCGTCCGGCCAATTAAGGCTTTAAAGAAAGCGGAACTTTGGCCGGCCAGCGCTTCCCGCGCTTCGTTCGCCGGCAGAATTTTTGACAGAATGTTTAGATCTAACCCGTTAGTCACCACTGTTAATTTTTTTTCCGGCGCCGCGTTGTTTCTTAACCAGAGTTTCTTTTCGTTGGACGAAACGCAGATGATCTTATCTTTTAACGGGGCGGTTATTTTTTCCGCCCAGAGGAATAAAGTTTTTTTAAACTTAGGAAAGGAGCCGCTGAAGGCGGCGCCGTGGGAAGTATAGATAATTTTGGTTTTTGGCCGGAAAAGTCGGGTCGAGAAAGAACCCACCAGCCCGGCCTTGGAGCTGTGTAGATGGACGATATCGGGTTTTTCTTTCAGGACCAGTTGGCCGAGCTCCCAAATCGCCAGCAGGTCGTGGAAGGGATTGACGGCGCGGCGCAGCCAGCGCAAGCGGCGGTTTTTGACTCCTGCCAGGTCCAGCCGCTCAAACAGCGCGCCATGGCCGTCGTTGCCGGCCGCCACCAGGACTTGATAGCGGTATTTTAGGACGGTGGCCAGGTCCAGAACGTTTTTTTGCGCGCCACCGAGCTCCGATTGCGTGATAATATAAAGGATTTTTCGCATATTCGGTACTTTGACTTTTGGGTTTATTTATGATAATATTTATGAGGTAATCTTATTATAAAAACCGATTAAAATCAATGAATAAGAAGCTAAAATATCGGTCATTGGTTTTGGGGCTATTGCTGGGAGACCTCTTGGTGCTCGGCCTGTCTTTATGGCTGACGCTTTTTTTGCGCTATTGGCACCTGCCCGCCGGGAATCTTTTTATTTCCCATTTGGTGTCTTTCTCTTCGATCTTCGCGGTCTGGCTGCTGGTTTTTTATATCGCTGACCTCTATGGCCGCTCGTTCTATCTTTACCGCAAGAGCCTAGTGGGTTTTTTGCTGGCCGCTCAAGCCGCTAACGGTTTGATCGCCTCCGTGTTCTTTTATTTTTTGCCGTATTATGGCATTACGCCCAAAACTATTCTTTTTATTGACATCCTGGTTTCTTTTGTCTTGCTTTTTTTGTGGCGGAGCGCGGTAAAATTCTCGCTGAAACTGAACGCCAAAGAGAGGCTAGTCTTGGTCGGCTCGGGCCCGGAATTCAAGGAATTAGCCGCGGAATTGGCGCAGAACGAGCAATACGGTTTTAAAATTTTCAGGAAAATTGATAGCGCGCAACTAGCGGGTGATTTTGCCAATTCCGGCCGGCAGTTATTTGACGAAGCGCTGGCTAAGGAAAAAAATATTATTTTCGTGGTAGAATCGTTCAAAGACCTGCCCAAGGAAGCGGTGGAATATTTTTATGACCTGATGTTCAAAGGCATGGAATTTTTCAATTTTCAGGATTTCTACGAAAGTATTTTTCAGTACGCGCCCCTGTCCTTTGTCAACGACGAATGGCTTCTGTCCAATATCTCCTCCGGCCCCAAGGATTTTTACGATCTGGCCAAACGCTTAATGGATATTTTGGCTGCTTTGTTCGTTGGCTTGGTTTCCTTGATTTTTTACCCCTTTATTATGATCGTCATAAGGCTAGACGACGGCGGACCGGTATTTTTTATTAATTCCCGGGTCGGCCAGAAGAATAGGGTTTTTAAGCAGTTTAAATTCCGCACCATGTGCGTTAACGCCGATGCCCGGTGGTTAGACAAGAATGATAAGCAAATAACCCGGATCGGTAGTTTTTTACGCCGAACGCGGCTGGACGAGCTTCCTCAGCTTTGGAATGTGCTCAAAGGCGATATGTCGTTCGTGGGGCCGCGGCCGGATTTTATTGAATTCGCCAAAACTTTGGAACAAAGGATCCCATATTATAACATCCGTAATTTGATAAAACCGGGACTGACCGGCTGGGCGCAAATCCAACAATTGCCGCCGCGTTCCGTGGAAGAAACCCATAAGCGCTTGGCCTGCGATATTTACTATATTAAAAATCGTTCACTTTTCTTAGATCTGACTATTATTTTGAAAACCGTCAGGACGGTCTTGTCCACGAGCGGGACATAATTAATTATCCAAAGATAAAACCATGAACCCCGCCAGAATTTTTTGAGCCAGCGTTTTTAAATATTTATAAATTAAGTATTTTTTATTTATGTTATCAGCCAAAGAAAATAAAATTAATTTTAGCGGGGTAAAAATTTTTATTACCGGCGCGGCCGGGTACGTGGGCGGAATGCTGGCGGAACTTTTTTTGGCGGACGAGCGGGTAGCGCGGGTCGTGGCGCTGGACATGAAAGACACCGGCGATAAGTTCCCTAAAAACGATCCCAAATTTGCCCGGGTAACTTTTAACTTGGGGGATGACGGTTGGCAGGAGGCGGTTTTAAAATACGGGCGGCCGGATGTTGTTATTCATTGCGCCTACGTTATCCGGCAGGGCTTTGGCCGGAAGCGGGAGTGGCAAAATAAATGCAATTTGACCGCGGCGGACAAGGTCTTTGATTTTGTTTTTGCCAGTAAGATCCCGCGGCTCATTCATTTTTCCACGGTCGCCAGCTACGGCGCGCGGCCGGAGAACACGACCGACCACTGGTTCAAGGAAAGCGACCCTTTCCGCGAAGAAAAGTATCTTTACGGCGTGGATAAAAAGATCATTGAGGAAAAATTGCGGGCCGCTTACAGCCGCGCTAAGGCGGCTTCGTTCCCTGGCGCGTTTTTGCCGCAAGTGTTAGTCGTGCGGCCCTGCGCTATTTCCGGTCCGCGGGGGCAGTTCATCTTCAAGCGATTCGGCTTGTTGCAGATGGTCAAAGAGGGCTTGCCGATAATTCCGATTACCGGGCCGCAAGCGGCCCGGCAGTATATCCACGAAGACGATGTGGCGGATATTATTTTTCTGATGGCTTTCGGCGGTGTTAAGGGGGAGTATGAAATTTTTAATATCGCGCCGCCGGGCTTTCTGTTGCTCAAGGAGATGGCCCGTGCCATCGGAAAAAAGACCATTCGTATCCCGATGTGGCTGGGTAAATTAGGCTTCGCTTTTTTGTGGTATGCTTTCAGGGGTTTAGTGCCGACCGTGCCGGTGGCCATCAATTCTTATACGTATCCCATCATCGTTGACGGCTCAAAAATTACCGGTTTTGGTTATAAGTATAAATTCGGTTGCGGCGAAGCGTTAGCCGCCAGTCAAGGCCGTTACGCGTTAAAGGCCGAAGAGCTTAAGCGTAAAAGTCATAAAAAAGATTAGGCGATTTGACCCTTATTGTATTATCGTATAATATATAAAATTAACTTTATTTTTTAAGAGGATTTTTAGGTAAAACACCATGAATCAGATGAATCAAAGGAATAAAAAAATTGGCTTTATCGGTCAGGGATGGATAGGCAAGCATTACGCCGACGACTTTAAGCGGCGCGGTTTTGAAGTTGTCCGGTATTCTTTGGAGGGGCCGCATATTCATAACAGCGACAATATTAAAAATTGCGATATTGTTTTTATTGCCGTGCCTACTCCTTCAACGCCAGCCGGTTTTGACGATAGTGTTTTGCGGCAGGTGATAAAGATGGTTGCCCCGGGTAGGACTGCCGTTATCAAGTCAACTCTTTTGCCCGGCACAACTGAAAAAATCCAGCAAGAGAATCCAGATATTTTTGTTTTTCATTCGCCGGAATTTTTAACCGAATCATCGGCCGCTTACGACGCGGCCAATCCAATTCGTAATATCATCGGTTTTTCGATAGATAATCAAGAATATCGCCAGAGGGCGCGAGAAATTTTGGACGTGTTGCCCAAAGCGTCTTATCAGTTAATTTGTCCGGCTAGGGAAGCGGAATTGATAAAATATGGCGGTAATAACTGGTTTTATTTCAAGGTTGTTTTTGTGAATATGCTTTACGACTTGGCCTCCAGGATGAACTGCCGATGGGAAACAATTCGTGATGCCATGGCGGCCGACCCGCGAATTGGCTCGTCTCATTTGAATCCGGTTCATCGCAGCGGTGAGCCCGGTGGCGAGGCCAAACCGAGATTTAATTTTAATGATTTTCATTTAGAGCCGATACATAAGGGCGGTCGGGGCGCCGGCGGGCATTGCTTTATTAAGGACTTCGCCGCTTTTCATCGGCTTTACAATGAGGTGGTGGGAGACCCGTTGGGACATAGCGTTTTGGAGAGTATCAAGAACAAAAATATTGACCTGCTGGTTTCTACTAATAAAGACCTGGATCTGCTATCGGGTGTTTACGGGCAGGAAGCCGTGTCGGATAGATTAGGGGGTAATTTATTTGATAAGGAAGAAGTTTCTCGACCGAAGAGAAAAACCCGTTGTTTGGTGACTGGCGGAGCGGGTTTTATCGGCTCTAACTTAGTGGACGAACTGATCGCCCGGGGCAACGAAGTTATCGTCATTGATAACCTTCTGCTGGGCAGCCGCGAGAATGTGCATCCTGAAGCGAAATTTTACGAACTGGATATTCGCGATTTGGCCAAGATCAAGCCGCTGTTTGAGGGGGTCGATTACGTTTTTCATGTAGCCGCCCGGCCCCGGGTTCAGCCGTCCATTATTGACCCGGTGACGGCCCACGATATTAATGTTAATGGCACGCTGAATGTTCTGATCGCCGCCCGCGACGCTAAAGTCAAGAAATTCATTTATAGCTCTTCTTCATCTATCTATGGCAATCAGGAACAGATGCCTTTGCGCGAGGACATGCCGCCCAATCCCGTGAGCCCGTACGCTTTGCAAAAATACATAGCCGAGCGGTATTGCCAGCTGTTCACCCAGATCTATGGCTTGCCCACAACCTGCCTGCGGTATTTCAGCGTCTACGGCCAGCGCCAACGCCTGGACGGGGCGTATTGTTTGGTGCTGGGAATCTTTGTCAAACAGCGGTTAAACGGCGAGTCAATGACCATTCGGGGAACGGGTGAGAACCGGCGCGGGTTTACCAGTGTGGTGGACGTGGTCCGGGCTAATATTTTGGCGGCCAACAGCCCCAATGTCGGCCAGGGCGAAGTGATCAATATCGGCCGCGACCGCAGTTACAGCGTTAATGAGATCGCCCGGATGATCGGCGGCCCCGTGGTCTATGTGCCATCAGTGGTGGAGCCCCATGAGACGCTAGCCGATTATTCCCGGGCGCGGGAACTACTGGGCTGGGAGCCGACGGTTGAACTGTCTGATTGGCTTCAGGAATACAAGAGAGAATTGGGTCTGCGGTAAAAGTGATAAGTGATAAGTGATAAGTGATAAGAGGGCGGCGCAAAAAATCCCGAGTTTATCGGGATTTTTTGCGCCAGGAAATAAATTGATTTAAGGAGAGTTTTATGCGATAATGAAAAAAACAAAAAAGCATGAAAAAAGTGCTGATTTTTTCTACTACGTATTTGCCGCTGATAGGAGGCGCCGAGATAGCGGTTAAGGAGATTACCAATCGGCTCGGCGCTGATTTAGCGTTTGATTTAATCTGCGCGCGGATAAAAAGAGAGTTGCCGGCGCAGGAAAAAATTGGGCGGATAAACGTTTATCGTCTCGGTTGCGGCTGTGGCCGGTTGGATAAGTTTTTGCTGCCTTGGCGCGGAGCGCGCTTGGCTCAGAAACTGCACCGAAAGAAAAATTACGATTTGGTTTGGGCGATTATGGCTTCTTTCGGGGGGCTGGCGGCTTTGTCTTTCAAAAATAAAAATCCTCAAGTGCCGTATCTATTAACATTGCAGGAAGGGGATTCGCCCGAGCATATTCACTCACGCGCGCGGTGGCTCGGGCCGTATTATAAAAAAATGTTTACCAGCGCGGATTATATTTCAGCCATCAGTCAATATTTATTTGATTTTGGCCGCGGACAAGGCGCGATCTGTCCCGTAGAGATTGTGCCCAATGGGGTAGACCTTTATTTGTTTTTAAAAGGCAGCGACGGAGTAGAATTAATAAAGGAGAAATTAAATAAGAATGATGGCGATAAACTTATTATTCACACCGGTCGGCTGGCAAAAAAGAACGCCCTAGGTGATATAATTCGGGCGCTTAAATACTTACCCGATAATTATAAGTTTTTATCGCTGGGCAACGGCCCCGACTTAATTGAACTAAAGCAATTAGCGGCCAAAGAGGGCGTGGCCGGTCGGGTGATGCTTTTGAATCAGGTGAGCCACGAGGAAATGATTAAATATCTGAAAGCGGCCGATGTTTTTGTTAGGCCGTCGTTATCCGAGGGTCTGGGAAATTCTTTTTTGGAGGCCATGGCTGCGGGTTTACCGGTGATTGGTACGAGCGTTGGCGGCATCCCCGATTTTTTAACGGCTGGCGAAACCGGACTATTTTGTAAGATTAAAAATCCTAAAAGCATTGCGGATCAAATCAAGCTTCTTTTTTCGGACGAAGCACTACGGCAAAAATTGGTCGTTAATGCTAAAAAACTGGCTGAGGAAAAATACGGGTGGGATAAAATTGCGCATCAAATGGCCGATATTTTTGCGCGCCTGATAAGATCATAATTTTAGCAAAAAGAAGATGGTATTTTTTGTTTCCCGACAACTTTATAAAAACCGCCGAATCCTGAAATTTATAATTTCGGGCGGCATAACGGCAGTCGTCGGCTTGAGTTTACTTTATGCGTTGACTGACTTGTTGGGTTTGTGGTATTTATTTTCGGCCGTTCTGGCTTTTATTGGTAGTTTTTTTTGCAGTTTTTTTTTGCAAAAACTCTGGACTTTCGGCGACAAAAGCCAAGGCCGGGTCTATCGGCAAATGTCGCTTTATATGCTGGTTGCTTTAATGAATTTGGTTTTTAACACAGCGCTAATGTATTTATTTGTTGATATTTTTGGCATCTGGTATGTGTTGGCCCAAGCCATTATTGATGTGGTTCTGGCGATAGGCAGTTTTTTAATTTATGGGTCGGTGATTTTCAATCAAAAGACAAGTTCGTCTGTCGCGTCAGAGAAAAGAGTCCTTAAAATTCTTATTGCTACCGGTATCTATCCGCCTGATGTTGGCGGGCCAGCCACGCTGTTGTCGAGATTGCCCGAGGATTTGCGTAGACGCGATTTTGATATTAAGGTGATAACTTATTCTGATGCTCCGTCGGATAAACTAGAAAAAACAGCCGGTTTGGTTTGGCGGGTGGCGCGGCGACAGCCGGCTTGGTTGCGCTACGCGAAATATTTTTGGCGAATGTGGCGCTTGGCTCATTGGGCGGATTTAGTTTACGCCACTGACCTCTATAGCGTGGGCAATTTCGCCCGATTGATAAAAAAACTGACCGGCAAAAAATATATTTTGCGTTTTGCCGGCGACAGCGCCTGGGAAAACGCAACGGCAAAGGGCTGGATTGAGGATGACCTGGTGCAATTTCAAGCTAAGAAATATAGCCGGCAGATTGAGCAGTTGAAAAGCAAGCGGCAGAAGATTTTAGCGGAAGCCGACAAAGTCATTGCCGTGAGTAATTTTTTGGCTGGCATAGCTCAACAAATTGGCGTATCTTCCGACAGAATTAACGTAATTTATAACGCCGTAGATTTTTTTGGCGATTTACCTTTGTATCGGGCACCGGCCAAGCCGACTTTAGTTTTTTCCGGTCGGCTGGTACCCTGGAAGGGCGTGGCAATGTTGCTTGAGGTGGTGGCTAAAATAAAAATAAAACAACCGGATATTTTATTGGAAATTTTGGGTGATGGGTCCGAACGGGCCAGTTTGGAAAAGCTGGCCAATAAACTGGGCTTGAAAGACAATGTTAATTGGCATGGCCGCGTTAGCGAAAGGGAATCCCATCAAGTTTTTGCCCACTCAACTCTTTTTGTTTTAAACACCAATTACGAGGGTTTACCTTATTCGGTACTCAACGCCATGCAGGTAGGCGTGACGGTGATAACCACGTCCGTGGGGGGGAATCCGGAAGTGGTGGAGCACGGCGTTAGCGGGTGGTTGGTGCCGTATAATAATGAATCAGCGTGGCAGGAAGCGATTGAACGGCTGCTGAATGACAAGGCATTGCGCGATAAATTAGCTCAAAACGCTAAAAAGACATTGGAAAAATTTAAGTGGCAGGAGATGCTTGATAAAACTATAGCTGTAATAAAGGGTTTATGTCGCAAAGAATAATTTTAATAAATCCGTCTTTTAATATTGCCAAAGCCAATTACGACAGCTCCATTTCGGTCGGGCTTTTAAGTATGGCTTCTTATTTGGACAGCCGCGGCGTGGCGCTGGCTTTGATTGATGGCGCCAGAGAATCAAATTACCTTGAGCGTTTAAAAAAGGAAGCGCCCAATTGCGCTTGGGCGGCTTTTTCGGTAATGACAATGCAGGTGGGGCAGGCCTTGAAAATTTCTCAAATGATAAAAGAAATTAACCCGGCCTGTCAGATTATCTGGGGCGGCCCCCATCCGACATTTTTTCCGGAGCAGACAATAAAAAATAAGCTGATTGATATTGTTTGCGTGGGCGAAGGCGAGAAAACTATTTACGATATTGTCAGCGGCCGGGAGAGGCGCGAAATAGAAGGCATTGTTTTTAAGGAAGGCAGCGCAATTATTGCCAATAAAACTCGCTTGCTTCATAATCCGGCCGCCATGCCGCTGTTTAACTGGGACTTAGTGCCAAGAGAAATTTTGGAGCGGCTTCAGTTGATTCCGTCTTTGACTTCTCGCGGTTGCCCGCACCGGTGCACTTTTTGTATCAATGCGATTTTGAAAAATTCCTGGCGGCCGCGCACGGCCGAGCAAGTGCTGGAGGACTTAAAGATTATTAAAAGCCGGCCGTATTTTGCCGGTAAGAAACTGCGATTTTGGGATGAAAATTTTTTTGTGGACATTGACCGTGCCAAAAAAATCATTGATGGAATGATTAAGCAAAACCTAATTATTCCTTGGGAAACAACCGTACGCGCCAACTATGTCAAAGAAGGAATGATTAATGAGGTGTTTATGGCTAAATTGAAGCAAAGCGGTTGTTATCTTTTGTCTTTTGGCGCCGAATCGGGTTGCCCGCGGCTGCTAAAAAAGATGAAAAAAGATATTAATCCCGAGGACGTAATAAATTCAGCTAAAGTTGCGTTGCGGCACGGCATTATCCCGCAGTATTCTTTTATGATTGGGTTGCCGGGCGAGACGCGGCCGGAAATGATGGAAACCTTGGGCCTTATAGACAGATTGGTAAAATTAAGTCCCAAAATTCAAATTTTAGGGCCGCAGGCATTTCGGCCTTACCCGGGTTCTGAATTGTATAATGAGTGCGTGGCTAGCGGCTGGCAGGAACCAGAATCACTGGAAGAATGGGCGCGTCTGGCGGAGAACGAGCTGAATTATTTGTCAATAAAGAACTTTCCTTGGGTAAAAGCCAGAGACAAGGATTTCGTGGAGTCAATGGAGGCCTACGTGCGTTTTGGCGCGCATAGCATAAAATCGGCGATGGGTTCTTCTGTCAAGGCGAAAAAATTATTTAAACTGGGTTTTATTTTAATTTGTCAGCTGCGCTGGAAATTAAAATTCTTTGCCTGGCCGATTGAATATAAACTAGCTAAACGATTTGTTGCTATTAAATTTTAATCTAATGAAGGTCTTAAATATCAGCTTGGATAAAAAATTATTGACTGCTGACTCTCAGGTGCGGCAGCGGGTTTTGGGCTATGCTCGTCTATTTGCCAGATTTGATTTGATTGTTTTATCGGGTCGCGGGTATCAGGCAAGAACAGAAGAAAGTATGGTTATTTATCCGACTAATTCTGGCAGTCGGTTATTTTATCTTTTGGATGCCTATATTCTGGGTAAAAAAATAATTAAAAAGTATCAGTCCGATATTATCAGCTCGCAAGACCCATTTGAAACGGGGTTGCTGGCTTGGCTGCTGGCCAGAAAATACGGCTTGAAGTTTCAAGTCCAAATTCACGGAGATTATTTCGGTTCTCCTTATTGGCAGGCGGAAAAATTATCCAATAAGCTGAGGTATTATTTGGGCAGGTTTGTTATCAGCCGGGCGGATGGGCTAAGGGTGGTGAGCGATCGGGTGAAAGTCAGTTTAATAGCATTGGGTCTGCCGGCGGGAAAAATTATGGTCGTGCCAATCTATTCGGAATTAAAAGTTGGTGGACAAGACGGAGAACATGGTGGAGTGAGCGATAAATTTGTTTTTTTAGCGGTGGGCCGTTTGGCGCGTGTTAAAAATATCAAACTGCAGATTGAGGCGATGAGAGAGGTTATTAAAAGTCAGTCCGGTCAGAATGTTGAGCTTTGGATTGTGGGCGATGGCCCGGAAGAAAGAAAGCTTAAGCAAAAAGTTAAGGCCTATGGTTTATCTGCTAGCGTTAAATTTTTGGGCTGGCAAGATGATCTGAGTCAATTCTATCATCAGGCCGATGCGTTTTTACTTATCTCAAACTATGAAGGTTGGGGATTGGCGGTGATTGAAGCGGCCAGTTATGGCTTACCGATTATTATGACTGACGTTGGTTGCGCCGGTGAGATAATTAAGAACGGACAGAGCGGTTTAGTTATTTCGGTAGGCGATAAACGGGCGTTGGCGGAGTCAATGATAAAGTTACTTCAAGATAAAGAGTTAAGAACCAGGTTGGGCCGGGGAGCAAGAGAAGCGGTGTTGGGATTGCCGAGCCAAGAGGAGAATTGGCAACTATATAAGGACTCGCTGGTTAAGTCGCTGTCAAAAATTTAAATTATGCCAAAAATTATTTTAGTCCAACCGGAAAACGGATTGAATGAAACCACCTATGTGCCGCTGGGATTAATCAGCTTAGCCGCTTATATCCGGAAGGATTTTGAAGTGGAAGTATTTGACTTGCGGCTTGAGCCGGTTGATAAATTGTGTGAATTGGTTAGAAAGTCCCAACCCTTGGCAATGGGTTTTAGTATGTTGACCGGCAGTTGCATCAGCCAAATTATTGAAGTCAGCCGGCGAATTAAGCAAATTAATCCGGAAATTAAAATAATTGTCGGCGGCATTCATCCGACATTTTTTCCGAAACAGACCGCCCAGCATCCCTTAATTGATTTTGTGGTAATTAATGAAGGAGAACAAATATTTCTGGCCTTGTTGCGGGCTTTGGCTGGCGGGCAAAATTTTGAATCAATCAAGGGTTTAGCTTGGAAAAATAAAGATAGAAAGGTTGTGGCAAATGAACCTCTTGAAAATTTTTTGGATATGAATTTGTTGCCTCTGCCGGCCTGGGACTTAATTAATGTTGAGCGCTATATAAAAAAATTATCCAATAATCCGGGCGAGCGGGTGATAGATTTTTATACCAGTAAAGGTTGTCCTTTCCCTTGCAGCTTTTGTTATAATCTCCGGTTCAATAAAAGGCAGTGGCGCGCCAAAAGCGCCGAACGCGCGGTTGAGGAGCTGGCGATGCTAAACCAAAATTACGGCGTAAATTATTTTATTATCCACGACGATAACTTTGTGGTTGACCGAGCCAGGGCCTTAAAGTTTGCCGAGTTGATTTTGGCCAGGGGGTTGAAGGTGCAATATTCTATTGACGCCCGGATAGATTATTTTGACTACGATTTTTTAAAAAAACTAAAAGACAGCGGTTTATGCGAAATTCGAGTCGGGTGCGAGAGCGGTTCCAATCGCGTGCTTAAAGAGATAGTGCAAAAAGGCATCACAGCCGAGCAAACTGTGGCGGCGGTGGCGGTAGCCAAAAAGCTGGACATAAAATTAATTTTATCTTTTGTTATCGGTTGGCCAACCGAAAGCGTTAAGGAACGTCAAGCCACCATTGACCTGATTATTAAATTGCAGCGGATGCACAAAAAAACAGCTGTCTATCCGCTCTGGATTTATATTCCTTACGCCGGCACTACCTTATTTGATAGGGCTTTGGAACTCGGTTTTGTGGCGCCCCAGAGTTTGGAGGAATGGGGAAATTATTTTTGGGGCAAAGCGCATATTCCTTGGTTGAAAAATCCGAAAGAATACGAAATGATTCACGAATTAAGTCCGTTTGCCTGGTATAATAAAAACTTAGTTGACTTGAAAAATCGTTCGGCCGCCAATATAATTAGGCATTTGCTGATAAAGACCTTTCGGCCAATAGTGCTTTGGCGGTTTCGGCATAATTTCTGGCGCCTGACCGCCGAGGTGAAACTAATCGCTTTATTAAAGAAGTTTTATCAGCGAGCAATAAAGGATTATAACAAGCTGTTAACCGGCAGTACGGCAAAATAATATGAAATTGCTTATTTTTACTCAAAAAGTAGACATAAACGACCCTATCTTAGGATTTTTTCATAGATGGATTGAAGAGCTTGCCAAACATTGTGAAAAAGTAACCGTTGTCGCTTTGGGCGTGGGGGAATATAGCTTACCGACAAACGTCAAAGTTTTATCTTTGGGCAAGGAGTCGGGCGCGTCTAAGATTAAATATTTGACGCGGTTTTACCGATATGTTTGGCAAGAACGTAAAAATTACGATTCGGTGTTTGTTCATATGAACCAGGAGTACGTGATACTGGGTGGATTAATTTGGAAAATTTGGGGTAAAAAAATTGCGATGTGGAGAAATCATTCAAAAGTAAGCATTCCCGGCTATATTGCAGTTTTTCTGTCGGATAAAGTTTTTTGCACATCTGGCGAGTCGTTTACCGCCAGATTTAAAAAAACAACCCTTATGCCGGTTGGCATAGACACTCTATTCTTTAAGAAGCGAGAGGATATTATTGAAAAACCCAATTCCCTTTTGTTTTTGGGAAGAATTTCTCCGATGAAAAAACCGGGACTTTTTATAGAGGCCTTAAATTTGTTGAATAAAGAAAGAGTGGATTTTACCGCTTCAGTCGTCGGTGATCCGTTATTAAAAGACGCAGATTATTATCAAGAGTTGAAGGGCTTAGTAAAAAAATATGACCTGGAGAATAAGGTTGTATTTGAGAAAGGCGTAAACAATAAAAAAACCATAGAATACTACAATCGGTATGGTATTTACGTAAACGCGACGCCTTCCGGATCAATGGATAAAACAATTTTTGAGGCGATGTCTTGCGGCAGTATAGTTATTGTTTCTAATAAGTCCTTAATTGGCAAAATAGATAACAATCTTATTTTTGAGGAAAATAGCCATCGGGATTTAGCCAAGAAACTAGCGGCAATGTTATCGTTGAGCGTCTCGGAAAAAGAGGATATAATAGAAAAGCTAAGGAATTTTGTTATCCAGAATCATGGTCTGGATTTTCTTGTGGAAAAATTATTGGTCAGCTTCCAGTCATTATGAAAATAGGATTGCTTAGACCAAATTATAAGACCCACTTAATAACGCCGCCCTTGGGTCTGGGTTATATTTCTTCCTATCTAAAAAGCCGGGGCTGGCAGACCAAGATAGTTGATGGTTTGAATTTGGTGTTGACCAACGATGAGCTTGTTAGCCGTTGCTCCGATTGCGATGTTATTGGTATTACTTGCTTGTCCGATTTTTATCTGGAGACGATTGATTTAAGCAAAAAATTCAAAAAAAAGAATAAAATCGTTGTTTTGGGCGGAGTTCACCCGAGCGTTCTGCCCCAGCAGAGCTTGGCTGATTCGGGGGCGGATTGTGTGATAGTGGGGGAAGGAGAGATTACCTTTGACCTTTTACTGCAGCAGTTAGCTAAAAATGAGAAACCAGAAATTCCCGGCTTATTTTTTTTAGGACAAAAAGATTTTCGTCCCCGAGAATTAATAGCTGATTTGGACAGCTTGCCTTTTCCTGACTGGGAACAGCTTAATCCAACCACTTATCAGAAAGCTCCTCACGGAGCTTTAATCAAAAATTTTCCTGTTGCGCCGATTGTGACCAGCCGCGGCTGCCCATATAGCTGTAAGTTTTGTGCCAGTCCCGCCTTTTGGGGGCAAAAACTAAGATTACGCTCACCAGAGAATGTTATTCAGGAAATTGAATATCTGGTCAATAATTTTGGAGTCAAGGAGATTCATTTTGAAGATGACAATTTAACTTTAAACCGCGACCACATAGTAGCAATTTGCCAGTTAATTTTAAAGAAAAAAATAAAGATTTCTTGGGCTACTCCCAACGGCATTCGGGCCGACCGCGTTGATGAAGAAATTTTGAAGCTGATGAAACAAGCCGGCTGTTATTATGTTGTTTTTGGCATTGAATCGGGCAACCAGGAGATTTTAGAGAATATTAATAAAAGAGAAACGCTGGCGGATATAAAAAAAGCGGTAGAATCAGCCCATCGTTTGGGCATCATGACTCAGGGATTTTTTATTCTGGGGTTGCCCGGAGAGACGGAAGAGACGATAAAAAATACCATAAAATATGCCAAGAGTTTGCCTTTGGATCGCGCCCAATTTTTGATTCTGGATTTACTGCCCGGTTCAGCGCTATGGAAAGAGCATAAAGACGAATTTAAGATTGATTATCACAAAGAGAGTTATCATGAGCCGACTTGGGTGCCTCAAACCATAACCGCCGATGCCTTAAAGCAATGGCAGCCCCGGGCGTTTCGCGCTTTCTTTTTCCGGCCACGGCCATTGTTTTCTCTGATTAAATTTTTCCGTTTATCGCAGATAAGATTTATTATTAGCAGATTAAAGGATTTCAGGATTTTTAATTCTTAGTTTTATGCCCAAAACCGCAATTATTATTGGTGCCGGTCCGGCGGGTTTAACAGCCGCCTACGAACTTCTTGAAAAGACCGATATTAAGCCCATTATTTATGAGGCCAGTGGTGATATCGGAGGTATTTCCAAGACCATAAACTATAAGGGCAACCGAATGGATATCGGCGGCCATAGGTTTTTTTCCAAGTCAGACCGGATAGTGCAGTGGTGGCAGAACATATTACCATTGCAGAAGATGCCGTCGCAAGACGGGCCCGACCCGGACTGGTCAGATAAAGTTATGCTAGTTCGTAAGCGTTTATCAAGAATTTTCTTTTTGCGTAAATTTTTTGCTTACCCGGTTTCGGTGAGCCCGGAGACCCTGCGTAATTTGGGTTTAGTCCGAGCCATTAAATTTTTCTTCAGCTACATTAAAGTTCGCTTTGCGCCGATTAAGGACGAAAAATCATTGGAAGATTTTTTTATCAATCGGTTCGGCGACGAACTTTATCGGACATTTTTTAAGGACTACACGGAAAAAGTTTGGGGTTTGCCTTGCGATAAGATTAAAGCGGAGTGGGGCGAGCAAAGAGTCAAGGGTTTATCTATTACTAAAACAATTCTACACGCTTTCAAAAAAATTCTGTTTGGCAGTTCGGCTTTAAACCAAAAAAAGACCGAGACCAGTTTGATAGAATATTTTTCTTATCCGAAGTTCGGGCCGGGCCAGATGTGGGAAGAGGTGGCTAGAATTATCAAAGAAAAAGGCGGAGAAATAAATTTGCATCATCAGGTGGTCGGTCTAAAATTGAGCGATTATAAAATAACGGAAGTTGAGGTGGAAAATTCAAATAGCGGCGAGAAAAAAAATCAGCAAGCCGATTATGTTTTTTCAACCATGCCGGTTAAGGAGTTGGTAGCTGCTTTAGGGCAAGAGGTGCCCGGTAATGTGAAAGAAGTGGCTCAAGGATTAATGTATCGGGATTTTATTACCATTGGTTTATTGCTCAAGGAGCTTAAGATTAAGAACGAAACAAAAATAAAAACAATTAATGATTTTATTCCCGACAACTGGATTTATATTCAAGAAAGAGACGTCAGGGTTTGCCGAGTGCAAATATTTAACAACTGGAGTTCTTATATGGTTAAGGACAAGGAAAAAGCGTGGATTGGTTTGGAGTATGTTTGCAATAAAGGAGATGAGCTATGGCAAAAGGGGGACAAGGAAATGACTGATTTTGGCATAGCGGAATTGTCAAAGATCGGTTTTTTGACTAAGGAGGATATTTTGGATAGTGTGGTGGTTAGAATGGAGAAGGTCTACCCGACTTACTCGGGCGCCTACGATAAGTTTGAAGTGGTTAGGGACTTTTGTGACCAGATAGATAATCTGTTTTTGATTGGACGCAACGGCATGCACCGCTATAATAATCAGGATCACTCAATGACGACGGCCATAGTGGCGGTAGAAAACATTATTAACGGCGTTAAATCAAAGAAGAACATTTGGGAGGTAAACCTAGAAAAAAGCTATCATGAAAGTAAATAATAAAATCGCTATTTTTTTAACGATTTTAATTCTGGCGAATCTCGCGGCGGCTTATTTTTATCTTGAATTACCTCCTCCCGGCGGAGATTCTATTTCTTATTATAACGCCATGAGGTTTCTTCAGGGCCACGGGGGACTGGAGAAGCAATTTGTTTTGATCCGACTGCTGACTTCTCCGTTAATGCTGTGCCTGTCTATATTTTTTGGTTTTTTGGCCAGCGATCTTTATTCCGGGATGCTGATAGTTAATGTTGCATTTTATTCTTTGATTGTTGGCGTGTTTTATTTGCTGGTTTACGAGATCTATGAGAACAGAAAAATCGCCGTCTTCAGCGCGGTTTTATTGGCCACGAATTATTATTTGATCAATTCCGCAAACGCTTATTTGGTTGACTTGGGCGGCTGGTTTTTCATGCTGGCGGCCTCTTATCTGGCGATCCGCTATTATAAGACCAACTATAATAAATATTATTGGCTCTCTTTGCTGTTTTCCGTGGTTGGAGTGTTTTTCAAAGAGTACGGGGCGTTAGGTTTGCTGACTTTATTTTCTTTGATTTTATTGTCAAACCTGCCCCGGTCAGAGAAAATCAAGCGGATTTTTGGAGGCGGGCTGTTATTTGCTATTTTACCGGCTGCTTATCATATATTTTATTATCTGAAATTTAGCTTTTCTTATTTTGGGGTGTATGGTTTTACTTATGCTCAATACAATATCATCACCCCCAATCATAGTTTCTCTATATTTATAAAAGTATTGGGCTGGGTTTTTTCAGTCGGTTGGCTATTCTTTTGTTACGGCGTCTGGCAAGAATGGCGCCATTTTGATAAAACAAGATTTAAGTTATTGATTTCTTTGCTGCCCCTTTCCTTATCTTTTTTGGCTTGGCCCGGTTTTGTTCAGCGGGTTTGTCTGGTGCTGTTGCCGTTTTTAGCCACGCTTTCCGGCCGGGGGCTGGCTGATCTAAACAAATATCTGGCTGTTTTGTTACTTGTCGCTTATATTATCTTTAATTACCATATGGGCAACTTGGTAGAAATCATTAACTTATCTACTTAATTTAATGGAAAAGATTACAAAATTATCAATCATCATTCCGGTTTTTAATGAGCGGGCAACCATTTTAAAATTGTTGGCCAAGGTTGAGGCGGCTGATTTGGGCGTGGCCAAAGAAATAATAATTGTGGATGATTTTTCCGCCGATGGCACGAGGGAGATTTTTAAAAAATATGAACAGCAATACAAAATTTTGTACCACGAAAAAAATTATGGCAAGGGACGCGCGTTGCGGACCGGTTTTGCCGTTGCCACGGGCGATGTTGTGGTAGTGCAAGACGCTGACCTGGAGTATGACCCCAATGATTTTAGGGCAATGCTTAAATTGATGGAAGAAACGGGGTCGCCAGTGGTCTACGGTTCCCGTCGCCTGCA
>Ga0210017_1001062_pt1 | contig 23929 bp, 17 predicted proteins | sample CryGeyCG2014_020_FD_183966 | JGI IMG/M metagenome (GOLD analysis project Ga0210017, IMG submission 183966) | Groundwater microbial communities from aquifer - Crystal Geyser CG08_land_8/20/14_0.20 (SPAdes) (version 2) | ecosystem: Environmental > Aquatic > Deep subsurface > Groundwater | place... | reverse complement strand
GAATTGGGAGCTGATCGTCCCGGATTTTTACTTTCTGACAAAAACGAAAAATATATCAGAGAGGTTGTTGATTTTCTTCAAAACCAGAAGTTGCTGCCGGATAATTTCAGATTAGCTTCGGGTTACTTTAATAAGGCTGAGTTGCCGATGGTAGCGCAGGGCGAAGGCCTTGTATTATGCAGTAATATTAATAACTTAATTGCTGCTTCATCCGCTGTCTCTTCGCCGGTTTCTGACCAGGAGATTATGTCTCGCCGGGATTTCTTGAAGAAAGCGGCTATCGCAGCCGCAGGCATGGCGCTAAATTCAACGGCAGCTGAGGCTTTTGAGTTAGCCGCGGCCCGGTCTAAACAGAAGCCGCAGCCAAAAATCACTAAACAGCCCGAGATCAGTAAACAACCTGAGCCAAAAGAACAAGTAAAGAGCCCCTATGAGATACCTGTTGATGACCCGTCGTATGTTTCTAAGCTACAAGCCGGAATATTAAGCAACTTAAAGTTAACCAATCAGTTGGAAGAATTGTTGAAGACGACCCCTCTGACCATAGAATCTTTAATAAAATATGCTGAGTATTCAAACAGCAAGAACAATATAAATTTCATTAAAAGTGCCTACGCGTTACTTAATAAGGAGGGGCTATATTCTAGCGGTAAGAAACAGTATAGGGTGCTTTTAATCCCGGACTTAAAGAAGAATTCGGGCCAGGCAATAGTTTTGGAAGATTTGGATATAATTGTAATTGGCCGGGAGGCTTTCCTAGGGTTGGGCCGGGAGATTACAATTAAATGGTTAGCCGTTAGAATCCTGCAGGAAGTTACCCGCGCTAATGAGAACGCTAAAGGAAAAATATTTTTAGAAAATGAGATAAGAGTGCATAAGGATACACTTGATGCCATGAAAAGGATAGGAGGAATGCCCCGGGAGTGTGTTGTAACCGAGGAAAATTTCTTACACGCGTTCAATTCAATCGTCAATAATAAAGAAAATAAAGAATCCGTGTTATATGCATTCGGTGTTAATAATCTCGAAAGGATTGGTTATGACGAAGATATCAAGATTACCGCGCGCCAAGGCCAAGATAATCCAAGAAAGGTCGGGATTATCGTTGTAGCTTTAAAAACGAAAGAGAGGTCAATTACATTCGGCATTACTCCGGATGGTATGTTGGGCGGGGTAACTAAAGAGTGGTTGAAAGGCGTGGAAACAAATAGCCTTTTTATTATCCAAAGAGATTTCCTGGCTGATCTATCTAAAGGTTCGCCTATCGCTCTTTCTGGGCTTAATGCGGAAGATTCAATCGGCGCTTCTTCGGCGGTATATAAAGCCAATGTGGCAATTGATGTTTTAAAACGAATCGGACTATCTGAAGATACTATTAATGTTCTATTCGGCTTGGGTGCAGAAAAGTTAAAAGTAATACCTATTATAGAACTGTCAGCTAAGAATCAGGAAAAATCTCTTTTAGTTGTGGAAGATTCTAAAACAATGCAAGAGATGAAGACAAAATATAATATAAAGGAAGATATTAATTTTCCGGCAATTTTTATTGGTGATGCTAAGATAATAGATGATCCGCAGAGTGCAGTTTTTCTTATTCATTCGTTAACTTTATTATTAAACAATGGTAATGCCAATGACTATTCAAAGGGCGAACTTATAGCTAATGAAATCATAACCTTCCAATTATTAAATCCGAGGTTAAGTTTTGCTGACTATATAAAAAAGAGATTCAACGGATCGGTTCCTAATTTTGACGTTGAGACTCTCAAAAATTATATAAAAATTCAAGTCGAAAGAGGAAATTATAATTTGGGCTTATTATATATGCTTTGGAACGTAGCGCTTGCGCATAACGACAGTCTTATTCTTTCTCCTGGCAAAGAACAAATCTCGGAAATAAAAAAAGAACTCTTACTGCAGTGGAAACTTAAAATTAAGGAAAATAATAATGCGAATGTTTTTGAAGGCGCAAGAAACATCGTAAAAGATTTCGGATTAAATTCATTGCCAGAGAGAGATTTTAATACCGAGCTAACAAAAATATTTGAGAAAGGAGCTAAGAATACCACAGAAATATTGGATCGAACGCTGACAGAATATCGCTATCGGCATGAGAAATGGGGTTTAATGAAATTAAGCTCGGAAGTAAACGCGGTAACGGAGTTATATTTTCCGAATGAATCAAGGCCAAGTCTACTGGTAACTTTAAGAACCGGATATAAGTTTAGACTAAATAATGAAGATAACGTTGCTTATGAACAGGAGTTTGTCGTTATTGACGGAAGTACCAATAGTGTTGAAGCCATATATATAAGAGATATGAGTTCAATTGCTCAAGAAAGATATGTAGCATTAGACTTGTCTTTGGTTGATTCAGTATTATTTGATTTAGCTCAAAAGAAAACAAAAGAGATCCAAGAAGATGCGATAATCGGACTGCAGAGATATTTTAACCATAGTATCAGCCCTGCCTTTTCGATCGTTCCTCTGTTTGCGTATGGTTTTAATAAAAATAACGAGAAAGCAGTCATCGAAATAATTAGTGATAGTATTGTCCTAAAGTATATATTTTCCAAGATTCTTAATGCCGAATCAAATATTTTATTAGGAGGCAATAACTTAATTTTTGATAAAGCCCAAGCAAAATTACTTGATGAAAACTGGGATGAATTAAAGTATTCTAGAATATATTCTAAACCATCCAAAGCCTATTTTATTAATAAGAATAAAGAGAGAATAGAAATTGCCAGTAGCGAGGGGGTGTCTATAGAGATGTTTTATCCTTTTGCTCATGAAGTAGGGCATTGTGTGTATGAGCGGGTTAAGGCTTTATCTCCCGCCGCGCTTATAGAAATTATAGATATTCTGAAAAGTTTATACCCGGAATTTTGGGATAAATTGTACGGTCAGAGAGAGCATGAATTATTTGCTGATGTAATTGATGCTCTGGCCAGAATGAAAAAAGGAACTGTGCCTGAAATAAGAATGAGAGCTCCGGTTTATAAAGAAGCGGTTTTAATATTAGTTGATGCCGGAATATTACCTGTAGAGATCTTAAATATGGCTGATTTTAAAATGAAAAGCTCTTCACCAGTCTCAAAAGAACAATCCGCTGTCTCGCCGATTACTGCGGATGAGTTAGCAGCCCAGCTTTTTAAACAGGACATTCACTTTGATTTTATGCAAGGCATAGCTCAAAGGTGGAGTGGTAAAAGTATTTGGAGTGAGCCCACCATTTCCAATATTCCTGTGTCTATTGAAATTGGCAGAGTTAAGTTTAATGAGCTGGAATTAAAGGTATTAGCTAACCATATAGAGAATAGGTATTTTTTAATACTTAGATTACATTCTTCCAATGGAATATTGAGTATTACAATTAACGACAAAGATTCTTCTATAAAAGTGGATATTCCTCAAAAATTACTAAATGTTATGCGTTTAAGCGGCATCCCAGCAGAAGAGATAGCAGGTTTAATACAAAAAGGAATAGAAGAAATTGATGCTCGGCGCTCTGCCTTGTCATCGGCGCAGAATTACGAAGCTGAATTAAGGCAAGATTTACTGGCAGCGATACAGGGATCAGGGCTAGAATCGGAAACGCGGGAGATTTTGAGCGCGGAGAGATTATTAAATCAAATTAGAAATGGCGAGAAAAAAGAAGACGGGTATAACCAGGGTGAATATGTAGTTTGGCATGGATACAGCCATGTTGTAAATAACACTATTGAAGCAGTAAAAGCGATGTTAAGACTGAAAAAGGAAATTCCGGATATCCCTGACAGGGCGGTAATACTTACGGCCATTGCCGGAATATTGCATGATGCCGGGTATTATATAGAAGACAAGGATTTTAAGACAATAAAAGTTAATCATGAAGGAGAAAGCAAGGCGGTAGTAGATAAGTATGCCAGCCAACTCGGGCTCTCAACGGGAGACGCGGCCTTGGTATCTTTGATCATATCGGCTACGCAAGCAGATATAGCTCCCGAATTTTGGGAAACGGGAACATTAAAGAAAATTATTGAAGGCAAGGCCACGCAAGAAGAGAAAGATTATTTAAGTAAGTTAATCGATTTTGGAAAGATCCAGGGAATTGATGTTAATAATATAAAGGACCTTTATTTGGTTCTCGGCGTAATTTACGGAGCAAAGATCTTGGCAGCGCTGGATATCTGGGACACAAGAAAAGATGCCGTTGACAGGATAGGCGATTTACGTAAAGAGTTTTTAGAAGATCAGGCAAGGTTAGAGAAATACTTAAAGATTAATGATGAAGCAGAGTTTATTGAAATTAAATCGAAAAGCAAGGACGCCGAATTTCTCCCAAGGAAAGCTGCGGAGAAGGGAATCCCCGCAGATAAATTTAAGGCCGCAGTAGCTGAAATTAATAAACTGGTAATTAAAAATTCAGACTCGGAGCAAATAGCGGGAACAGAAGATTTTTATAATTGGTTTGCCGATAAAAGGGTAGCTGGCCTTTTGGGCAATGAGTGGGATAAGCTAATCAGCCCGGAAGCAAAAGCGCGACTGGCTTTTACCCGGGTAGTGGTAAGAGAGGCCAATAAGAGGCTATCGGAAAAAGGTACGCTATCCCCTGTTGACATAAAGGATATAGAAAAGCAAGTGGCAAGAGAGCAGGGCGTTCAAGTTTTGTCTTTGCCCGCCTTTTCGGCGATTGGGCAGGTGAATGCTGCCAGTTCTGCGGTACAGGCAGGAACCCGGCTTAAAATATTGCTGCTTGAAGACGAAAGTGGATTCATTGAATTGTTCGAAGAGGTTTTCGGCCAAAACTACGATATTACAGTGACCAGGAATGCCCAGGAGGGATTTGATATCATAACTAATCCGCAGAGCCATTTTGATTTAGCCATTTTTGATGTAAATATGCCTTCAGCCCCGGGGAGCGAGGTCAAAAGCGGCCTGGATTTAGCCGAGAAAGTAAAAGGAATGAATTTTACTTTTCCGATTGTTATACGCACTGCGTCAATAGCCGGAGATGTTACAAACCGGATTAAAGGCCTGTTAAGCGATAAGGTAATCGAGGAAGTTTGGCGCAAGCCCTCGAGTTTAGATGAACTGAAAACGAAGATGAAATCATTAACGGAGAAAATCAATCCTTCCGGTTCGCCAATGGCTTCTTCGGCGATTGGGTTAAAAGCAGAAGGAACAATAATGCCGTTTGAATATAAGGTAGAAATACCGGTCAATATTTCCTCTTTCTCCGGAAATGAAGAAACCTTCTTATCTCTGAAGAGCGATTTTGAAAGGCAGAAGGCCGAGCTTAAAAAAGAACTTTTGGCAAAAGGGCTGCCTGAAAAATTTTATTTTATTCTTGATGAATCCCTGAAGAATTCCTGGGATGCGGTTGTTTCATATTACGATACCGGCCTAAATCTCGCGAAGCCACAAGGCTACAAAGGAAATATTAAGGTAGAGATAATAACCCAAAATAATCAGGTAAGGTTCAGGGTTATGGATAACGGCCCTGGGCCGGGAAATGGCGCGATAACTAGCCACAAAAGAGGAAACAACCTGTATTTTGGCGGGTTATCTTTAGCCGGAGCAGTACTTGATCAAAGACGCGACAATTATTACGATTTAAGTATTCAGAGGCCAAGGCGCATTGCTGAGAGAGGTGAGACTGAAACAAGCTTCCAGATTCCTGTCAGGTATTTAGATATAAACAGAGCATCAAATAATTATCAGAGCCCTGTATTGTCTGATAAGGGCGGGATTGATTTCCGCAGCCTGCCGGCTGTTGTCCAGCCGATGCCTGTTTTTCAGGGGCAACTCCCCGGAGGAAAAATTCCTGTTATTCCGTTAGCAGAATTGGATAATGAGTGGAAGCAGGTCGAGAATATGCTTAACGCCGGGATAATTCCTTCGTCCGACAGGTTAAAGATCTATTTGCAATCGTGCTATCAAAAACAGGATTTAAATCCGGATATCAATAAAGTATTGTCCTGTATTGCCGATATGCTTAGGCTTGAAGAAGAGCAGGCAGCCAGCACAGATTTATCTTTAAAAGAAATACTCAAGCTTTTGGAATCAGATAAACCGGCTGCTGAAATGCAGTTTGCATTAGCGCAGATTATGGTGCAGGAAAAAGCACCGAAGGTATTATAGCGATAAAGTTTTTTAGTTTTGATTTTTAAATTTAGGGATAGTTACCTATGGTGACAATCCCAGTAGTTTAAAAGGGGCGTCCTACCTTCAAAAGCTCATCGGCTTTGCAAGGTTCCCTAAAACGAACGCCCTTTTTATTTTACTGGCCAATATTTGTCTTGCAATAAACCCTCCAGGGGATAAAATGGTATACACAAAAACTATCCCGATGAACAAAAACATAGACTATAAAAAGGAACTTAATCCGGCGCAGCTGGAAGCCGTTGAATCAATTAATGGCCCGTATTTGGTGATTGCCGGAGCAGGCAGCGGAAAGACGCGCGTCTTGGTGCACCGGGTGGCGCATCTGGTTGAAAAAGGAGTTAAGCCGGATGAGATTCTGCTGCTTACTTTTACCCGTCGCGCTGCCGAAGAAATGTTGCGCCGGGCAAGCCTGCTTTTAGATGAACGGTGCAAACATGTTTCCGGAGGCACTTTTCACTCTTTTGCGAATATGATTTTAAGAAAATACGCTAAACTTTTGGGAATGAACAATAATTTTACTATTCTAGATCGTGCGGATGCTGAGGATGCGGTAAATTTAGTGCGTATGCAGCTGGGGTTTCATAAATCCGAAAAACGTTTTCCACGTAAACATGCTATTTTAGAGGTAATTTCTAAAAGCGTGAATAAATCTGAAGATATCCAGGATGTTCTTTATGATGAATATCCGCAGTTTATTGAGTTTATAGACCAAATTAAGAAAATACGCGATGAATATCGGAAATATAAACTACAAAAATCGCTCCTAGATTATGATGATTTGCTAGTTTTTTTGAAGAATCTATTAAGTAAACATGAAGATGTGCGTTTAGCTTTGGCGGCTAAATATAAATATATTATGGTGGATGAATATCAGGATACAGACAAGCTTCAGGCGCATATTGTTTGTCTTTTAGCTGCAGACCATGCCAATATTATGGTGGTCGGAGATGATGCCCAAAGCATTTATTCATTTCGGGGGGCTAATTTCAAGAATATAATGGATTTCCCTAAGATTTTTAAAGGTACAAAGATTATTACTCTCGAAGAAAACTATCGTTCGACCCAGCCGATTTTAAATTTAACCAATGCGGTTATTGCGCAAGCAAAAGAAAAATTCGAAAAAAATCTTTACACCAAAAAAAAGGAAGGCAATCTTCCGGTCTTTATTGATTGTCCGGATGAAAATTCTCAATCCACTTTTGTAGCAGATAAAATATTGGAATTTAGAGAAGAGGGCGTACCCCTAAATGAGATGGCGGTACTTTTCCGCTCAGGATGGCACTCTAATGATTTAGAGATTGAGTTAGCCAGTCGCAATATTCCTTTCGTAAAATACGGCGGTCAGAAATTTGTGGAGGCGGCGCATATTAAAGATCTGTTATCTTATTTACGCATTGCCTATAATATTAGTGATCAGGTTAGTTGGCTGCGCGCGCTTTTATTGATTCCCGGAATCGGCCCTAAAACCGCAAGTAGAATTATTGAGGCAGTTATCGCTAAACCAAAAGATAATACGTTGCTGCAAAAAAATGATGGATTGGTTAAATTATTGGAATTATTAAAAAGCGTAGATAGTCAACATGATCTTCCGGCTAAGACCATCGAGAAATTTCTTACTTATTATCAGCCGTTACTTAAGATTAAGTACGATGATTTTAATAAGCGTTTAAATGATTTAGATTCGTTATTAAGAATCGCTGATCGTTATAAGAGTACTGAGCAATTTTTAGTCGATATGGCTTTAGAGCCTCCGGAGAGAAGCCTAGTTGAGGCGGGCAAACGGGATAAGGATGATACCGCGCTTACTCTCTCTACTATACATTCTGCCAAAGGCCTGGAATGGCATACGGTATTTATTATTTATCTGGCTGAAGGCCATCTACCGTCGTATTTATCGCTTGAAGACGAGGAGGGAGTGGAAGAGGAGCGCAGGCTTTTTTATGTTGCCTCAACCCGGGCAAAAGAAAACTTGTTTTTGCTTAAACCCCACATTGACCGCTCCCCCCGGAGTTTTATGGATGGCGGAGGTTCAGTATTTACTCAGGTTTCCCGTTTTCTGGGGCAAGGCAATCTACTGCAGGAATTTGTAGATGTGCAAAGCGCTGGAGTTTCAGACGAACTGAATGACCTGGAATTAGAAGACATTATTGGTGAAAAAAGAAGCAGGAATAAGGCTTTTTTTGAGAGTATGGAAGAGTATTTTCGGGATGATCAATAGTCAGGCCAAATGCGGACCATAATTTTCTGCCGTTCCCTTGATTTATCTTGAGATAGGTTTAAAAGTGTGTTAAAATTTCTCTATGATTATAACCGAGCTAAAACCTATTCAGGATATTGTAGATAGTTTGAAAAACTATTCTAAAATATTCCTTCTTGGTTGCGGCGAGTGTGCCACTACCTGCAAGACCGGCGGAGAGCCGGAGCTTTTAAAAATGAAGCAAGACCTGGAAGCCGCGGGTAAAGTTGTTAGCGGTATGTGTATCCCTTCTGCTCCTTGCGTAGCTGCCAAGTTAAAAACAGAGTTAGCTAAAAATATGGAGGCTTTGCGTGAGTCAGATGCAGTCTTGGTTTTGGCCTGCGGTTTGGGAGCGCAATCATTTAAAGATAATGATAGATTTGACCTGACAGTTTTACCTGCCTGTAATAGTATGTTTGGCGCAGTAATGGATAGCCGGGGGAATTTCTATGAAAAGTGTTCTATGTGCGGGGAATGCGTCTTGGATGTTACTGGTGGGATATGCCCAGTTACCCTTTGTCCTAAAGGGCTTTTAAACGGCCCCTGCGGCGGGATGGACAAAGGAAAGTGTGAAGTAGATAAGGATAAAGACTGCGCTTGGGTTTTAATCTATAAAGAATTAGAGAAGAAGAAAAAGTTAGAGTTATTAAAAGAAATCCGGCGGCCGAAAGATTTTAAGAAATCCGGCAAGCCGCATAAGTTGATGATGAAATAATATGGCTGACCAACTACCTTATAGCGAAAAGGTTATGGATCATTTTCTAAATCCAAGAAATTGTGGGGAAATTAAAGATGCCGATGGTATCGGCACCGTCGGGAATCCCATTTGCGGGGACGTAATGAAGATGTTTTTGAAAATAGAGAATAATATTATTGTGGATATTAAATTTAAAACTTTTGGATGTGGCGCCGCGATAAGTACAAGCTCTATGGTTACGGAAATGGTTAAGGGCAAATCCATTGATGAGGCCTTAAAAATTACTAACAAGACGGTGGCAGAGGCATTAGGCGGGCTTCCCCCAATTAAAATGCACTGTTCGGTCTTGGCAGAAGAGGCGCTGCGTTCTGCCTTAAAAGATTATTATACTAAGCAAGGTAAACCTGTTCCTTTTGAAGATAAAGGCCACACTCATGAAGGCGAGAAGTGTTTGTAAGATGAAAAGTGCGGTGAGCGCAGTCGAACCATTGACAAAACAAGAAATACGTAGTAAAATCTTGATTAAGCTAAAAAAACAGAAAGAGGAGGATCGCAGAATAAAAAGCTGTTTAATTAAGAGGAAACTTTTTAAACAGGCGGTTTTTAAGAAAGCAAAGAGAGTGATGTTTTACATCGCCTTAAAAGGCGAAGTGGAAACTAAAGAGATGATAGAAGCAGCGCAAAGATTAGGTAAGATTATCGCCGTGCCAGTTTGTGTAAGAAATAAAGCATCTTTAAGGCCGGCCCTGTTAGACAGCTTAGCGCATCTAAAGAGGGGCCCTTATGGAGTATCCGAGCCGGTTATCAGCCGCTTTATAGCTTTAAAAGATTTGGATCTAGTGATTACCCCGGGAGTTGCCTTTGATAAAAAAGGGAACCGATTGGGCCGGGGTAAGGGTTACTACGACCGTTTCTTAAGCAATATCCCTAAAGATACTCCTTCTATCGGCCTGGCATATAGCCTGCAAATCTTACTAGCTGTTCCTGTTACCACCCACGATGTAAACGTCAAAAAAGTCCTCTTCGCTTAAGGAAAAAATCTTTTAAGTTTTTTTTAGATCCCTCGCTCCGCATCCTACGGGGCTCGGGATCAATTTCCAGACAAGTAATAGCGGGAAAATTGAGGAGGGATTCTATGTTAATTACCGCCATCGTATCTATAGTTGCGGCTTTTGCTGTTGCCGCAACCGGCTATGCCTTAAGGAAGCATGTGGCTGAGAAAAAGATTCAGGATGCCGAATCCAAGGCCAGGTATATTTTGGAACAAGCAGGAAAGGACGCGCAGAATAAGCGCAGGGAAACAGAGTTAGAGGCAAAAGACCTGCTTTACCGTATCCGCCAGGATTTTGAACACGAGACCAAAGATAGGCGTTTAGAAATCTCCAATATGGAGAAGAGGCTTGCTCAGAAAGAAGAGAATATTGATAGAAGGTTAGAGCTTTTGGAGAAAAAGGAAAAGGGGCTTGATTTAAAGTACGAGGGTATAAAAAGGCAGGAAGACGGATTGAAGCTTAAGGACAACCAATTGCATTTATTGATTGCCGAAGAAAAAGAACGGCTGCAAAAGATAGCTTCTCTTTCCGCGGAGGAGGCAAAACAGATTCTCTTGAGCCGGCTTAATGAGGAATTAAGCAATGAAAAGGCAGTGTTGATAAAAAAACAGGAGGAAGACCTGTGCGCTACCTCAAATAAGAAAGCCAGAGAGATTTTGAGCTTGGCAATACAAAAATGCGCGACTGAGTATACAGTTGAGTCTACGGTAAGCGTAGTCGCTCTGCCTAACGATGAAATGAAGGGCAGGGTTATCGGCCGCGAGGGAAGGAATATCCGCGCCCTGGAAATGGCTACTGGCGTAGATGTAATTATTGATGATACTCCGGAGGCAGTAACATTATCTGCCTTTGACACCGTGCGCAGGGAGATTGCTCGTTTAAGTTTAGAGAAGCTTCTTGCCGACGGGAGAATCCATCCGGGTAGGATTGAAGAAATAGTTGAGAAGACCAAAAAAGAGATGGATGAAAAGATCCGCGAAGAGGGTGAACGCGCGGCGTTCGAGGCAGGGGTAAACGGCCTTCACCCGGAGATAATTAAATTACTCGGCAGGCTTAAATACCGCACTAGCTTTGGCCAGAATGCCTTGCAGCATTCCAAAGAAGCGTCTTTTCTTCTGGGGGCTATGGCTTCGGAGCTGGGGCTTGATTTTAAGTTAGCTCGGCGCATCGGGCTTTTGCATGATATAGGAAAGGCAGTTGACCATCAGGTTGAAGGCACGCATGCTAAGTTGGGAGCAGATTTAGCCAAAAAATATGGCGAGCTTCCTGAGGTGGTAGCCTCAATTGAGTCACACCATGAAGAGGCGCCTATACAGAGCATTTATGGAGTTCTGGCAATAGCCGCAGATGCCATAAGCGCTTCCCGTCCGGGAGTCCGCCGGGAGACCTTAGAGACATATATCAAGAGGCTTGAGAAATTAGAATCCATAGCTAATCTTTTTAAGGGAGTAGATAAATCTTTTGCCATACAGGCCGGCCGCGAGATACGCGTTATTGTCCAGCCGGAAAAGATTTCAGATAGCGAAGCTACGGTTATGGCCAGGGATATCCGCAAGAAAATAGAAGAGGGGATGGAATACCCGGGCCAGATTAAGGTTACGGTAATCAGGGAGACTCGTGCGATAGAATACGCAAAATAGCTCATAGCTCTTGGCTCTTAGCTCATAGGTTTACCTATGAGCTATCAGCTATGAGCCATGAGCTCATTAACCATGAAAATATTATTTATCGGTGATATCGTCGGCAGCCCCGGAAGAGAGGCAGTGAATAAACTTTTGCCTAAGTTAAAAGAAGAGCATTCTTTGGATTTTGTGATTGCCAACGCCGAGAATGCCTCGGGCGGCTCGGGCATTACTCCCAAGGTAGCTGAAGAATTATTCAGTTCCGGCGTGGATGTCTTGACCTCCGGAGACCATATCTGGAAAAGGAAAGAAATATTTGAATTGATCAATCGGGAAGATAGGATTTTAAGGCCTCTTAATTATCCTTCAGGCGCCCCGGGCAAGGGAAGTAACATTTTTAACACTAAGTCCGGGCAAAAGTTAGGCGTAATCAATGTCTGCGGCCGCGTATTTATGGAGGCCTTGGATTGCCCTTTCAGGGCCGCCTTGGCTGCTCAGGAGGAGTTGATTAAAGAGACAAAAATAATTATCGTGGATATTCATGCTGAGGCGACTTCAGAGAAGATAGCTTTGGGGTGGTATCTGGATGGCAAAGTTTCGGCTGTTCTGGGGACGCATACGCATATCCAGACCGCGGATGAAAGAATCCTTCCTCAAGGCACAGCCTATATTACTGATGTAGGCATGGCCGGGCCGTATGATTCAGTTATCGGACGCAGGGTTGATGATGTTTTAACTAGGTTTCTTACTTCTATCCCGGTAAGATTTGAGGTAGCCCAAGATAATATCCAGCTGCACGCGGCCGTCGTAGATATAGAAGAGAAGAGCGGCAAGGCTCGTTCTATTTTAAGGATACAGGAAAAGTTAAATAACAGTTCATCTACGGGAAGTCCTCTGTAGGAGACGTTTAAACGTCCCCTACAATTGTTCCGACGAGGTTCTTTTGATGGTTGAACTGTTATAAAATTAAATACTTAATATGCGCAAATTATTAGGGCTAGTTTTAGTGGTATTATTTTACGTTTATACCCCTGCCTTTTCGCAAGAAACTAATCTTGAACTTATCGTAGATATCTCCTCTAAAACTATACCTACGCCTAAGATTTTTAAACCCAATATTGATTTAAGCGGGAGGGGTTTTAATAATGATAATACTTGGCCGCAGGAGTTAGCAGCCAAAGAGGCGCTGGATTTATGGCGTAAAGATATAGGTTTTGCCGGATTTTACCGGATGCAATATAACCTTTGGGAGATTAACCGGCTGGCGAAGGACAAGACAGCTAAAGATAAACTCCTCTTTAATTACGAAGAGATTATTAAGGATATTTCAGACGCCGGGGGGACAGTTATATTGGATATATTCGGCACTCCGGAGGGATTAGGCAAGGTTTTAGATCAGAAAAGCGCAGCGTTTAACTTAGGGGCGTTTAAGGTCTTGGTCAAGGACACTATTAAATACTTAAGTTGCGATAAGAAATATAATATTTGGTATGAGGTATGGACTGCGCCGGATTCAGGCGATTTTTTTCTCGGCCGTGAGCAAGATTATCTGAATATGTATAGGGTTGTTGCTGAAAGCGCGAAAGAGTTGGGGCTTCAATTTAAAATCAATATACCTGTGGGCGCTCCCAGTTTGAGCAACTGGTTCCATAACTTAGAAACTAACAATATTGCTACTCCTGAGAAAAGCTTGGTTTATGACTTAATTAAGTTTTGTTTTTCTTATAATCTACCCTTGGATTTTATTACCTGGCATGCCTTTTCTTCTGACCCGAAACCAGAAAAAGAGGCAACCATATATAATAAAAACGCCATAGAGCTTATCCGGGATTGGCTCTCGTATTTTAATTTTAAACGCGATACTCCTTTAATTGTGGATGAATGGAATTTTGACCTTGATGCCAATATACTCCCTGCGAGAGGAGAAAAATCTTATATTGCCGCAAGTTATATACCGGCGCGCATTAAGAATATGTTTGAGGCGAGATTGGATAATCAGGTTTGGTTTTCCTTAGAGGACTTTCAGAATAATCAGGAGAATGTAACCAGAAATTGCGGCGCTTTCTACTTTGACTCCGGGCCTCTACAATATAAAGGCGCTCCCAAAGCCATGTATAATGTATTTAGGATGATGGGTCGGCTTGGCCCCGAGATGTTTCCGATTAAGTTTAATGATGAATTTGCGGGTGCCCTTGCCACAAGATCGCCTGATGAGGTCTCTCTGCTTATCTATAATTATATTGATCCTGAGATTGCAAAAAGTTACCTTGCCGAGAATATCGCCGTTCTTAATAACGCTGAAAGACAGGCCTTGCTGAACATTATCAGGGTAGGCCAGTTAGACAGATTTATTGCGCATGAAGAGGCCCCAACTTTATTACGCACTATGCCTAAGGTCAAGGCTTTATTAACCAAGGCGCAGGAATTGGCGGATAAGGCCAAGCAATTTAAAGGTTCTCCCCGGGACCTTAAAATTATTTTTAAAAATATTAAGGATGCTTATTCTTACCGCCGTTTTGTGGTGGATTCTTCCTGTAGTTTGAATTGCGAGTTTAAGCCGGCCGAAGAAAAAGAAATATCCGCGCAAGATTTATATCAGGAAGATTTAAAGCTTGAGCCTTATTCCGTAAACCTTATCATATTAAAAAAAACCGGCTGTGATTGAAGCAGCTAATGGTTTAAATAAAGATGCCACCGGAAAGTAAGCACATTTATACTGTTTCTCAAATTACCCAAGAGATTGAGACTATTTTCAAGAATACCTTTGGATTAGGGATTTGGGTTGAAGGCGAGGTATCTAATTTCAGGGCGGCTGCTTCAGGGCATTTTTATTTTTCTTTAAAAGATGAGAAGGCGATTTTAAATGCCGCAATGTTTTCCCGGGTAAACCGTGAAGTTAAATTTAAGATTGAAGACGGGCAAAAAGTAATTTGTTTCGGTAAGATTGATGTCTACGGCCCGCGCGGGCAATACCAGATTATCATAGAGAAAATAGAGCCTAAGGGGATTGGCGGCCGGCAATTAGCATTTGAGCAGCTAAAGGAGAGATTATTCAAGGAAGGCCTATTTGACCCTGCTCACAAAAAAGAACTCCCACTTATGCCGTTTAGTTTAGGCATAGTTACTTCCGAGACAGGCGCTGCCATCCGCGATATTTTAGGCATACTTAAAAAAGGGGCTCCGGGAGTGGATGTTGTAATTCGTTCTGTGCGTGTGCAGGGTGAAGGGGCTGCCAGTGAAATAGCTTCTGGCATAGAGGAGCTCAATGAGTTTTCCCGCCAAGCGAATTTAAATGCAGGCGGGATCCCGCAAAATGCGGGGGGAAAAATCGACCTTATTATTGTCAGCCGTGGCGGCGGGAGCACCGAGGACCTCTGGGCATTTAACGAAGAGGTTGTTGCCCGGGCAGTATATAATTCTAAGGTACCCATAATTTCGGCTGTGGGGCATCAGATAAATACCAGTCTTTGCGATTTGGTGGCGGATATCTTTGTGGAGACTCCCACAGCTGCTGCCAAGATTGTTGTGGATAAAAAGAATTTCCTATTAGCTGAACTGGCTAATTCAAGGCATGAGTTAGGTATGTCTATTTCGGATATTATTAATTCTTTTAAGAATGAAATTACCCGGCTCAAGCACAGTTTAAAGAGTCCCTTAGACCGCCTTGAAGAAAAAGAACAGTTTTTGGATGAGCTATCTGTTGCTTTAAATAATAGCGCCCGGCAGTTGATAAATATTACCCGTGAAAGGGCAAGGTCGCTCATAGAAAGATTAGAGGCGCTTAGCCCTTTGGCGGTTTTATCGCGCGGATATAGTTTGAGCGTAGCGGTTTTAGACGGAGCAATTGTTAAAGATGCCGCGAGGTTAAAACCCAAAGACAAAATTAAAACCATTTTAAGTAAAGGCGCATTTATCAGTTCGGTAGAGGAGGTAATTGATGGCTAAAGAAAAGCAATCCTTTGAAGATGATTTGAAGCGGCTGCAGAAAATTGTAGAGGAACTCTCCCTGGGCAAGCTTACCCTCGGTGAATCGCTAAAGAAATACGAAGAGGGGATAAAACTTGCCCAGAGTTGTTCTTCTGTTTTAGAAGAGGCGCAGCGCAAGGTAGAGTTATTGATGAAGAAAGACGGAAAGTATGCGCTGGGAAAATTAAGTGAGGACATAACTTAGCGAGCGCAAGCGAAGCTAAGTTATCTGTCCGAACTTACCCAGCACTAATTTGGATATAAGGAAGCTATTAGCAAATTAGTGCTGGGTTAATTCGCCCCGACCAAGCGCAAGCGAGCGTCGGGGCTCATTAAAATAATGTTGTTGGATGAGATTGATTCGCCGCAAGACATAAGGAAACTTAAAAACGAGGATTTGGTAAAATTAGCTTCTGAGGTACGCCAGAGGATGATTGAGGTTACTTCTACCAACGGTGGGCATCTCGCTTCAAGCCTTGGCGCGGTAGAGCTGATAATCGCTCTGCATTATTGCCTTAATACTCCTTTTGATAAAATAATTTTTGACGTGGGGCATCAGGCCTATGCGCATAAAATCATCACCGGAAGGGTAAAAGCGTTTTCTACTCTCAGGCAGTATCAGGGATTAAGCGGGTTTCCTTCTAAGGACGAATCGGAATTTGATGTTTTTACCACCGGGCATTCTGCAAACGCGGTTTCTCTGGCCTTAGGCTTGGCCTGCGCAAGAGATAACCTCTCTCCTAAAGAGCGTTTTAAGGTTGTGGCAGTTATCGGGGACGGTTCTTTAAGCGGAGGTTTATGTTTTGAGGGCCTAAATAATGCCGGCCACCTGAAAAAAGATATATTAGTAATTTTAAATACCAATGAATTAAGCATTGCCCCTAACGTAGGCGCGATAAGCAATTATTTGAATAAAATAATATCTTTACCCGTATATAATCGTTTCAGGGAATCTTTGCTCAAATTTCTTTCTAGCCGCGGGCCGCGCGCAGGGCGGCTGCTTAAGTTAGTGAATAAATTTGAAGAAGGGTTAAAGGGGCTATTTATACCGGGAGTGCTTTTTGAGGAATTAGGGTTTCGTTACTTTGGCCCTTTAGACGGCCATAATTTGGGTTTGTTAATACCTGCCCTAAAGAACGTATTAAATATTAAAGGCCCACGCATACTGCATATAGTTACCAAAAAAGGCAAAGGTTATTTTGCCGCAGAGCGTGAGCCGGTAAGATTCCACGGCACAGGCCCGTTTGATATCAAGACCGGTCTTCCTTTATTCAGGGAGGGCCTTAAAAAAAGCTACACTGAGGTATTTAGCGAAAAGTTGCTGGAATTAGCTAAGTTGGATAATAGGATTGTAGCGGTTACCGCGGCTATGCCCGAAGGCACAGGTTTGGCGAAATTCCGCGATGCGTATCCTGAAAGATTCTTTGATGTGGGGATAGCTGAATCTCACGCTGTTACTTTTGCTGCCGGCCTGGCCAAGGGTGGCCTTAAGCCGGTGGTGGTTATATACTCTACGTTTTTACAGAGGGCATACGATCAGATTATTGAGGATGTGGCATTGCAGGATCTTCCGGTTGTCTTTTGCGTTGACCGCGCGGGGATTATAGGAGAAGATGGAGTTACGCACCAGGGGATATTTGACATTAGTTTCTTAAATACCGTCCCTGGCCTAGTGATTATGGCACCTTGTGATGGCGATGAATTGAAGGAGATGTTGGAATTCGCCCTGAATTTAAATAAACCGGCAGCGATAAGATATCCCCGGAGGCAAACTGATAATTTACCGATTAATCGTACGACAGCCAAAATTGTATTAGGCAAGCCGGAGGTTTTAAAAGAAGGCAAGGATTTTGTGGTTATTGCTTATGGAACCATGGTTGCGCCTTCATTAGCAGCAGTTTTGCTCCTTGAAAAAGAAGGGTTTTCGGCTGCGGTGATTAACGCGCGTTTTACCAAGCCGTTAGATAAGGAATTCTTACAAGAGGCAGGCAATAAATTTAAGTTTATTTTTACTGTTGAAGAGGGGATAATAGATTCGGGGTTTGGCAGCGCCGTAGAAGGCGTTCTTGCCCGGCCGGTAATTAAAATAGGGCTTCCCTGTGAATTTATCCCTCACGGTAAAAGGGAGCTATTATTAGAAAAATATGGATTATCTCCTCAAGGTATTGCGGGTAAGATACGCTTAAAAATATGCCCAAGATAATTATAGACAAGGATAAATGCAAGGGTTGCCTTTTGTGCGTAAGCGTTTGCCCTAAGAAGCTGTTCAGCCAGGATAAAAACCTAAATGCAAAAGGTTTAAATCCGGTTAAGTTCCAAGATAAATCCGGATGCTTGGGTTGCGCGTTCTGCGCAATTATCTGTCCGGATTGTTGCATCGAAGTTTATAAATAATATGAAGAAAATTCTAATGACTGGTAATGAGGCTATCGCCGAGGGGGCGATACAGGCAGGCTGTACCTTTTATGCCGGGTATCCGATTACTCCCCAGAATGAGCTTATTGCCTATATGGCAGCGCATCTGCAGGATAGGGGAGGCATATTTATTCAGGCAGAGTCAGAGATTGCCGCGATAAATATGGTTTATGGCGCGGCAGCTTGCGGGGTTAGGGTGATGACTTCATCTTCCAGCCCGGGAATTAGCCTAAAGCAGGAAGGGATCTCTTATATTGCCGGGTCTCAGCTTCCGGCGGTGATTGTAAATATTATGCGCGGCGGCCCGGGTTTGGGAAATATCTGCCCGGCGCAATCAGATTATTTTCAGGCTACGCGCGGCGGAGGCCATGGGGATTATTACTGTATAGTTTTAGCTCCTGCTTCCGTGCAGGAGAGTTTTGACCTTATGCGCACTGCCTTTGAGCTTGCGGACAAGTATCGTAATCCAGTAATGATTTTGGGCGACGGGATGCTTGGCCAGATGATGGAACCGATTCTTGCAAAGGGCGAAGGGCATATGGCATATGGTAACCATAAGCCATATGCCATAAGCCATAAGCCAAAACCTTGGGCGCTGACCGGTTGTAAAGGGAGAAAACCTAACATTGTAAGATCTCTTTATATGGCAGAAGGAGACTTGGAAAAATCTAATCTTAAGTTGCAGAAGAAATATAAAGCAATTCAGGCGAAAGAAGAACGCTGGGAAGAAATTTTGGTTAATGACGCAGAAGTTGTTTTAGTTGCTTATGGAAGCATGGCCAGAATTGCCAAGGCAGCGGTAAAATCCTTAAGAAGCAAAGGTAAAAAGATTGGCTTAATTCGGCCCATAACTTTATGGCCATTTCCAAATAAAATTTTTTGGCGGTTAGCGGTAAACGGTAAACGGTTAACGTTTTTAGTAATTGAAATGTCTTATGGCCAGATGATTGAAGATGTCAGGCTCGCCTTAGAAGGAAAAGCCCAAGTTGAATTCTTAGGCCGTTCAGGTGGAGGAATACCGACGGAAGAAGAGATTATAAATAAGGTTCGTGAGTTCGCGGATAACAATCTTACGAACTCGAGAACTCGAGAACTAAAATGAAGAAGATATATTGCCATCCTAAATCGCTGCGCAATGTTTCAACCCACTATTGCCCGGGCTGCGGGCATGGCATAGCACAGAAGCTTGTTGCGGAAGTTGTGGATGAATTAGGTATCAGAGAAAAAGTAATTGCTATAGCGCCGGTAGGCTGCGCTGTGGTTGCCTATGATTACTGGGATTTTGATTGTTCAGAGGCAGCACACGGCAGGGCATTGGCTGTAGCAACTGCTATAAAGAGAGTTAGGCCGCAAAATATAGTCTTTACTTACCAGGGCGACGGCGACCTTGCTGCCATAGGGGCGAATGAGACCATACACGCGGCTAACCGGGGAGAAAACCTGTCAGTGATTTTTATTAATAATGCGGTTTATGGCATGACCGGCGGCCAGATGGCGCCTACTACTTTACTAAATCAGAAGACTGCTACTACTCCTAAAGGCAGAGATGCAAAATTTCACGGTTATCCTTTGAAAATATCCGAGATGCTTGCGGTTTCACCCGGCGTAAAATATATTGAACGGACATCCCTGCATTCACCGCAGGAGATTATTAAAACCAAGAAGGCCATCAAACAGGCATTTCTGAATCAGATAGAAGGAGTAGGGTTTTCTTTAGTAGAGGTACTTTCACCCTGTCCTACTTATTGGGGAATGCCGCCGAAGTCGGCATTAGAGTGGATTAGGGATGTGATGGCAAAAGAATTCCCTTTAGGAAGGATAAAATAGCTCATAGCTGGTAGTTTATAGCAAGACCAAATCCTATGAGCTATGAGCTATGAGCTGCGAGTTAAAACAATGACCGAAAAAATTATTATCGCAGGAAGTGGCGGCCAGGGCATAATGCTTATAGGCAAAATACTCGCCCAAGCTGCGATGATGGAAGGAAAATTTGTAACTTGGCTTCCTGCGTATGGCGCTGAAGTGCGCGGCGGGACCGCGCATTGTATGGTGGTTATTTCTGCCGAGGAGATCGGTTCTCCATATATTGATAAAGCGGATACGTTAATTATCATGAATAATCCGTCTTTATCCAAGTTTAAGGCGCGGCTTAATCAAGACGGCTTGTTGATTGTCAATAGTTCATTGGTGTCTTTAAGCGCAAGCGCAGCCAATATTAAAAAATATCCTTTTACCGATATAGCGATTAAGCTGGGTAATATTAAAGTAGCGAATATGGCTGCTTTAGGGTGTTATTTGAGAAATAAAAAAACCGTTGCTTTAAAAAATGTATTGGCGGTTATCAAAGAAATGGCGTCTAAAGGTAAAAAAGATGTTTTAAAGATTAATCAGCAGGCATTGCAAAACTTATTAGTAGCTGACGTTTAAACGTCAGCTACCTTGTGGATAACTTTGGGTTAGACTTATTAGAGCAGCAAAAACAAGAAAAATAGGAGATTTATGGTAAGGGTACGCTTCGCGCCTAGCCCGACGGGAAATTTGCATATTGGCGGCGGCCGCACCGCGCTTTTTAACTGGCTTTATGCACGGGCAAAAGATGGAAAGTTTATCTTAAGGCTAGAGGATACGGATAAACTGCGTTCCCAGCAGGAATTTGTGGATGAAATATTAAACAGTTTAAAGTGGCTGGGGTTTAATTGGGATGAAATTTATTATCAGAGCCAGCGTTTTAATATTTATCGCGAGCAAGCAGAGAAATTGCTCAAAAGTGGCTTAGCTTATACCGAGAAATTGCCGGATAAGCCGGGGGAGGCAATAATTTTCAAGGTACCACAACAAAAAATAAAAATGCAGGATTTAATCCACTCAGGAATCGAATTTGATACAGCAGTAATTAAGGATCAGGTGCTTATTAAATCCGACGGGACCCCTACTTATAATTTTGCCTGCGTTGTTGACGACGCAACTATGGATATTACCCATGTTATTAGAGGTGACGACCATATTTCTAATACCCCCAAGCAGGTGCTTCTATATGAGGCCCTCGGGTTTAAGCTTCCTAAATTCGCGCATCTTCCGCTGATTATGAATATTGGGGGCGGAAGACTCTCTAAAAGGACAGGGGCCACCGCCATAAGCGAGTATCGTTTGATGGGCTATCTTGCTCCGGCGCTGGTTAACTATCTCTTGCTTTTAAGCTGGTCTCCGGGAGAAAACCGCGAGCTTATTGATATAAAAGAGGCGATAAAATTATTTGATCTCACTGACGTAAATAAAACCGCCGCTACTTTTGACCTAAAGAAACTCGGTTGGATTAATAACCAGTATCTTAAAAATGCGGATAGCGATAAGCTGGCGGATGAAATAATCCCTATGTTAATAGAGAAAAACTATATTCATAAAGATGGTTTTGATAGAAATTATTTAGTATCCATAGTGAAGTTATTTCAGCCTCGCCTATTGGTAGTGAATGATTTTGCGGACTGGGCGGATTTCTTCTTTTTAGATGAACCGAATATGGATCCGGCGGCGGAAGAAAAATATTTAAAAAAAGATTTATCCCGGGAATTTACGCTTTTTATAGAGCGTTTAGACGCGTTAAAGAGTTTTGATATTGCCAGTATTGAAGAGAGTTTTCGGGGATTAATTAGCGAGTTGGGCATAGAATCCAAGGCGCTTATTCATCCTATTCGGGTTGCCCTTACCGGAAAGACCATCGGCCCGGGGCTGTTTGAAGTAATATATTATTTAGGTAAAGAGCGCACTAAAGAGCGTTTGAGCAAGTTTATAAAATAAAATTTTCTTAATCATTTGCTGGTGGCAATGGCTATTTTTAAAAAACAATTGCCCTGTCGTCTAATCGGTAGGACTTCAGATTCTGGATCTGACTATCATGGTTCGATTCCATGCGGGGCAGCCAACCTTGACGCTCAGGCGAAATTCGGGCGTCTGATACAGTAACGAGCACCTTGCAGGCATCTCCTGCAGGGCGTTTGTCATTTTTAGGGGTCTTTTGGGCTTCCGGGGCAGGCAGGGTGTGTATTCCGGGGACACATCACTTAATTCACGGGTATTCGCTATGTAGAACGTAATCCAGTAAGGGCGGGGATCGTGAAAAAGGCAGAAGATTATGAGTTTTCAAGCGCAAAGGCGCATATTTATAAAACAGAAGATTTATTGTTATCCGATAACTTTGTTCTTGAAGAAATAAAAGATTGGAAGGCGTTTTTGGCAGGCGAAGATAAGGAGCAAGATATAAAGTTTTTTAAGAAACACGCGCGTATCGGAAGGCCATTGGGCCAAGAGGGATTCATAGAAAATCTGGAAAAGATAACGGGCAGGATTTTAAAACCCCGGAAGCCGGGAAGAAAGAAGGATAAATAAGTGATGTGTCCCCGGAATTGACGGAAGGGAATTGATTTGTCCCCGGAATTGATTAGGACCTTGAATCAAGATGTCGCAGATGAGAACAATAGGAATAAAATATCGACTTTTTGCAATAGCGGTTTTTGGTATTGCACTAATTTTATCCGCAAATAAAGCCTATGCCGGCCTGGATAAAAAACGTAATGAGCTAGGCCTTGTATATTGGCATGGTGACATAAATCAGCCCAAAATCGCTTTAACCTTTGACGATGGGCCAAATGAGCCTTATACATCAGAAATCTTAGATATATTGAAGAAGTATAGTATTAAAGCAACATTTTTTGTATTAGGGAAGAATGTTGAGCGTTATCCAGATACTGCGAAAAGGATTGTTGAAGAAGGCCATGTCATTGGAAATCACACGTATGATCATCCTTACTTGTTGATTCAATCTAAGTCACATATCAAATATGAAATTGAGAAAGCAGAACAGGCTATCTTTAAGGCTACGCATACCAAGCCACATTTGTTTAGGCCGCCTTATGGAGTAACTGATAATTGGATATATCATACTGTTAAAGAGTATGGTTATGTTACAGTTGAATGGTCAGTGACTGGTAACAATGGAGGTAAAGAAATACGTACTAATGTGATTGAGAAAGATGTTTTGAGTAGAGTAACAAATGGAGCAATTATACTTCTTCATGATGGAGATCGGCTTATTCGACACGCTGATCGGAGTCATATAGTTAAAGCTTTACCTTTTATAATCGAATCTCTGCAAAAGAAAGGATATCAATTTGTGACGGTGCCGAAATTGATAGGTCTTGAAAACTAGTAAGAAGTGGGCTATGGGTGAAAAACCCAACCCTGCCTCCAATAATAATGCCGGAACGATTCTTTGAGTGTTGACATCGGCATGACGATATTGGTGCTTATGCTGCTTGTGGTTTATAAGAGGGAATTGCGTTCTCATGTCCAATTATTACAACATTGACCTTCATAAGATTGCGCGCACGGCGATAGAACAGTATGGTTTTGATTTTTTCCCCGCGAAACCCGTAATCGATGAAATTAACGCCCTTGATTCAAGGCAGCTCTTGGATAACGCGCAGGGCGGAGTTAGTGATCTCCGTGAGCTTCTTTGGTCATCGATTGATAACGCGGAATCTTTGGATCTTGATCAGTTAGAATATTGCGTTCGCGGCATCAACGATGAGATCATAGTCAAGATTGCCATTGCCGACGTAGATTTGTTTGTACCGAAAAACTCTCAAACCGATATCTACGCTGTGTGTAGGTAATGTCTTATAATACCTGTAAAAGTAATCTTGAAAAGATAATGGTTTAGTATGGCTTAAATTAAGATCGTGGCTGTAGCGTAATGTTAAGGGCCAAGAATTTAAGCCACTACAAATAAAAATGG